>Ga0315914_1004258_pt1 | contig 21439 bp, 6 predicted proteins | sample MpolenodulesMG_FD_203920 | JGI IMG/M metagenome (GOLD analysis project Ga0315914, IMG submission 203920) | Medicago polymorpha root nodule microbial communities from Los Angeles, California, United States - elongated nodules | ecosystem: Host-associated > Plants > Roots > Nodule | place: USA...
AATAATAATAATAATAATAATAATAATATTAATAATAATAATAATAATAATAATAATAATAATAATAATAATAAAGGTTAAATAAATTTGTACTTCCTATAAACATATTATATTTAGTTTTTAGTCCCTCTAATAGTTTTCTTCAAACAATGGTACTTCAAATATTTTCTGTCAACATTTTTATCTTTGTTTTTAAGACAACTCTAGTGTACTCTTAAAATTTTTACTCTTCTACCACCCATTATCATCAATAACCTAATTGCAACATTTTTTTGGGTTGTTGTTTTCTTTTTGTCCTTCAAATCTCATGTATATAATAAATGATATTAAAAAATAAATGATTTGCATTTATTTTTTTATAAAATTCATAATAACTATATAATATTTTCCACAAAGTGAAACTTTTTAGTTTTATAATCTTTTTTTGAAGGAATTTAATTTTATAATCTTAAATAATTATATTAAATGTCTGATAATTAATTTTGTCAAAAAAATATCTGATAATTAATGTTTATTCTATCACTTTGTATATTTCATATTGGTTTTTTTTATAAGTAAAAAAAGGACAAAGAGTGCGATGAATACTCCAACCATGTTCTAAAAAAAATCCAGATGCATTGCACATTTTAATTATATGAGGAACTGCTAGACTGTTTCTAGAGGACACAATCATTATTCTTTATTTATACTGTACCACAAACTCTTGTTATTTTTAAAATTAATTTAATATGAAAACAATTATTACAAATTCCAAGAATTATCCAAGTGCAGTTTATCTAACAAGTGTTGAATGAGATAAGATATATACAAATTGGCAAAAGAACGCCATTTTAACATTGAATTTCTTTCAAAAACAAAATTTGAATAACCCTTTTTTTTTTTTTTAAAAAACAAAACATTGAATAACCTACCATATAAGCAAAAGGTAGAATTTTGAATCACCACAAAAAAAAAAAGAAGAAGATAGAATTTTGAAAAAGAACCACGTGTTAAAAATATAGTCATGAATTTTTTCTATAAAACGATCCCTTCACACCCAATTTCAATGTGCCATTTCTTAGTCCTAGGAACAAACACACACACCCACCTTTTTCTTCTCTCATTTTGTGCTTCAATCATGTCGAGTGGAAAGAAAGGTCAAGGTCGCAAAAAAATTGAGATGAAAAAAATGAGCAACGAGAGCAATTTGCAAGTGACTTTCTCGAAGCGGCGTAGTGGCCTCTTCAAGAAAGCCAGTGAGCTTTGCACCCTTTGTGGTGCATATATTGCTCTCATTGTATTCTCACCCAGTGATAAGGTGTTTTCATTTGGCCACCCAGATGTTTATACGGTCATAGACCGTTATCTCTCTGAGGTCCCACCCCAAAACAATGGGATCTTGCAATTCATTGAGGTTCACCGCAGCGCCAAATTGCTCGAGCTTAATGTTATGTTAACTCAAATCAACGATGCACTAGGCATCGAAAAGAAGCGCGAGAATGAGCTGAGCGATTTATGCAAGAAGAATGAGGCTCAGTTTTGGTGGGCTTATCCCATTGAAGGGATGGATAAGGTCCAACTTCAATTATTGAAATATGCTTTGTTGGATCTTAAGAAACGAATTGCAGAACATGTTGGTATGGTTGTAAGTCAGGGGGCTTCTACTCAAACCCTTCCATTTTTTGTTGGTGATGGTTCGTCCTCTAACATGCCTATTGAGCACCAGCCAAATCATCAACAAGCTTCAATTTTCCCGCCTGGATTTTGTCAGAACCCTATGTTACAACCTCATTTGTTTGGTTTCAACAATATAGGAGGAGATGATGGTGGACATGGTCCCTCCGGATTCTATTGATCCAAGCCCATAGATCCATCTAAAGATGCTCTTATTAGTTTATTTTATATTTTTATGTTTCATGTTAATTTCAATTAAAGCACACAGTCTTAACTAGTTTCATATGTATGTAACTTGGTTAGGACTGAATCATAACCGTGTTGTATTATCTATTATATGAATAAAGAGCGTCTTATTTATTTATATATCCATATCTCTCTTAAATTTTCATTAATCGTTTTAAGTTCATTGAATTCATTTCATTCCTTCATCGTTTTTCAATCATCTAGTTGGAAGTTTTAAAATTACGATCAAGTGTAAAAAAAGGTGGGCGAGAGGAGAATGATGAAAACTTGTGATAAAATCAATTTAAAGTTTTTGGATAATTTACAATTTGGTGTATTTACATTGATTCTATCCATTATAGATAATCATGTTCAAAGTGTGTTAGACACTAAATTTGTGTATCTCTACATGCCAATGTGTTATGGGAATTTAACCACTTCCATTATTGGTGTTAGATATTTTACATTTAATTATCACATTATAATGATGTGTGAAATTAAAGATTATAACTCATTGCTAAAGACTTCACTGTTTTTTCTGACTGAGGTTTGTCGCAGAGGTGTGATAGATCAGGAATTTAACTTACATTATGAAAATGATGTGTGATTTCACCATTGTTAAAAGAGCCTAATTTTATTGTAAATTCTCATAGATTTTTGTAGGGTTTTTTTTTCTTTCTGATTTTTATGTGGTGTCCCTTAATCTAAATTTTTATTCATAAAAAAACGACTTCAATATACATATATGTACAATCTAGATCATTTTGTTAATTAGATCAATGCAAGAGATTTATGGTTAAAAAATCTATCCCGGTTTAGAAGACAATCAATCTATACATACGCAACACCGATACAATTTAGGTTGAACACAAATACAAATAATTGTGTGCTAGCCTTGTCGGTTAATTATATCTTTGTATAATTCATCTTTATAAAGATAATTATGATTTTTTTAGCAAAAGATAATTATGTTTTTTTACTATATATTTTTTATTTAAATTATTTAATTTTTTTAATCAAATGAACGATTATATAAAATAAAAAGAAAGAGATACAAAGACTGGGGGATATTAGACCTGGCCCGGGTGATACAGCGATATAAAAAAAATCTAGTGGATCAACCATAATCTATCTTAACAAAAATTCACTAGTCACGGGCGCAACCTAGCGAACGTGCGTATGGGAACGAAACCAAGTTACAAAAAAAATTCGAAAAGTAAACATTTGCGAAGATCAATTAGGGTATAATTTCGGCGAATGGATCGATTGCCAACACGGTATCCAAATCCAAGTGCCAACAACTCCCTGAACCAAACAGCAAGCATAAAAGCTCTTTCGAGCACGAAGTACCAGAGTGTAGGCATACAAGACGACTTGAAATCTGCAGATCTCAACAAATCTAGAAAAATCAGAGAGTCAAATAAGTCAAGCCACCAAACACAAGTTTCATACATTCGCGTAAGAATTCAGATCGAAGGATGAGTCCAATACGTTAGTAACTAGAGCCTTTCGGGTCAGAACCATACCCTTTCGGGTTTTGAAACCAACCCACGTCAAAAAGGTCAGAAGTATTCAGTCACCCAATCTTTGATTGCGAACATAAACGAGAAAAAACGTACCAGAAGTTGCTGACGAACTTCCAGTTACACACAAACACCAGTATGCCACGTCCAACTACCCAAACAAACACAAACCACCAAGCGGCAGCACAGAAACACCACTAGGAGCAAAAACATTTATAAATAAACAAATTAAATGGGATACTATTAAATAAACAAATTACTATTATATTTTTTTTAGGGATACTATTAGATAATTTATATTACGCCATTAATCATGTTAAATTAAATGGGAAAAATAACAACATAAACTAATAGAAAAATGTTGGCTATGATATGCGAGTTCTCGTGAGCTTAGCTCAGTTGGTATGGACAAAACATAATATATGTAAGGTCTGGAGTTCAAATCCGAACCAACAAAAAAAAAAAGACATTTGCAACATATTTTAAGATCTATTGGCTTAGGTAGATATATTGTAAATTATTTTCTACGCGTTGACTTTTAGGTAAAGGAAACTTAATTTTTATTTTATAAATATGATAAAATATATAAATAAACAAGCATCCAATAATTAATTCCTACATTAAGTTATGTTATTTTTATTATTGGTTTTATAAATAAATAAATTTAATAATTATTTTAATTTATATGCACTTTTTTATGAACAAAGGGTAAGAAAAAACATCTGAAGAGAACTAGACACCCCAACTATATTGACACCTTAAAAAAACTCTTATCTTCTGTCAATTAATATAAACAAACAAGAGAACTGTGAAAAGCAAAAGTTCAGAAATTCAAAATAGTACCTAAAAGATCTTCCGTGATAAACTAAGGCAAAAACTCCCACCAAACTATCCCCTGGATAGCATAACCATGGTTGGCATACTTATCTGCACAATCATTTTCTTCGTGAAAGATATGAAAAGAAAAAACATGAAGACCTAAATGAAAGCAATTAAGTCACCGGTTTCTCATACGATAAGGAATAAGGGAAAGATACTTGAAGGCCATGATAACACTCGAAGAATCTGCTTCTAACCAACGCTTCAGCCAACTGTGTTGTGTAACTCCCTTGAACCTCACATATAATATTTAATCATAAAATGCATTATTAATCATGTAAACTTCAAGGTGTTACTTCATCTTTAATCCAAAACATGTATAGATCCTCATATACATAAATAGTCGCAACGAAAATAACATCGTAAACTCCAAAAAGTCATAACCTCAAATTTTCAGATACATCAACATAGTAAACTCAATCGTTCATCAAACATAAAACAACATATAAAGATAAAATCTCCGACACCTAAATCAGAGCCTACTAGCTAAGACTCCAAAAGCATAAAGGTGAGTAGGCGCTAGCCATTCTCAGATACTCACGTCGACTAAGAGTCCTCAACCAGCACGTCTACTGTAACGCCCTGGATTTTTTATCCAAGACATTACGTCTAATTCTTTCTTTTTTTAAAAATAGGACTATTTTATTTAACAAACAATAGTCAAACATAGTAAATTCCTAACTAGAACTTAACAAAAATAGTTAAATTAATTTAATTACAATTTAGAAAATTCAAATTTGTTTCTCCGCGTACACGTTTCAAGCAACACATCAAGCACACATCATATCTCCTTTGGTACCTAAAATATCAGTTGTAAGAGTTAGTCTTCAACACCCATTAAATAAAATCAATAATAAATTACAACATCAAATAAGAATATACAACCATCAAGGAATTGTGCTAAAACATTTCTTTAGTTTAAAATATTCATCACTTTAAAATATACTTATAAGAACAAAAACAAGACTCAAGACTCAATGTTGATGCAGATGCATGAGATGCAAATAGACCATGATCCGGATATCGCCACAGATAGCACAATAGTTTTAATTGCCCCCATTTGGCGTATAATAATAATGATCCCATTTGACATTTAAAAATCCATTGAATAGTCTCATTTGGCACTTAAAATCCATTGAATAGCTCCATTTGGCATATAGTAATAAACACCCCATTTGACACTTAAAAATCCATTGAATCGCCCCATTTGACACTTAAAAATCCATTGAATCGTCCCATTTGACATATAATAATAATCGCCTCATTTGGCACTTAAAAATCCATTGAATCATCCCATTTGGCATATAATAATAATCGCCACATTTGACACTTATAAATCCATTGAATCGCCTCATTTGACACTTAATAATCCATCAAATGCAATGATATGCATGCTATGCAATCTTTCTTTATTTCTTTATTTTTTTATTTTTTTTACACTTAAACCACATAAAATTAGTAAACTTGCACACAACCTCTAAATCACATACGCAAGGAAAATCCATTTTAAGTTAGCCACATTTCTCATTTCATAGATCAAATCAAATCAGCAATCACCAAGATTCACATATCGATCAAATCACATATTTTAACTAAATTGCAATTCACAAATTCTTATATTTATTAATCATAATAATTAAAATAATAATAGTCATAAATCTTTTCACTCATCCATCAATCAAGAAGCATATCAAATTCAACATCATAACCTATCATTTTCATTTAAATCATGGTCAAAACTAGAGCCCTTACCTTATGAGCTTTACTTCTACTTTAAGTCTCAAATTTGTGTCTGTATTGCAGCCAGTATTTATCTCATTCTACGTATAATTTTGACGATCGGACCGTTGAAAACGAAGAACTACGTGATGGGAACATGCTATCCAAAAAGTAGTTCAATCGAACGGTGAAGGAAGAAGCACTCACAATTATACGGCGACATATGTAGGGAAAACGAAAATAAGCTTAATGAAACAATATTTCTAAAATTAGAGACGGGCTTAAAAATAACAGAAAAGAAAAGAATGAGATACTATTATTACCTTAAGAGTCACACGAATATGAGAACCAGAGATGATAAAGATTATTCTTATGGCCTTAGGAATAATATCTTTTGGATGGTACCAATTGGTGGAGGCGTGTGAATCTAATGGCATGAAGAATATGCAAACTTAATGATAGAGGCGTGAGTTTTCTCATAGAGGGAGAGAGACTGCATACTTCTTAATTAAGGGCGGCAAGATAAATAGGAGTCAAAATATTGCTCCTAATTAATTAAGAACCAATTCTAGTTATTGAATGAGATTGAATGAATTTCTTGCGGCAAAGGAGGAGGGATGATATATGATACACAATTTCAACTAAGAGGGGAAGATTCAAAGAATATTCATTCTCTGAGTTTTCTAGGGAAATTAGTCTTCATAACACTCCATGAGGATTAGAGAAGACGTGAAGTAGGCTAAGTACTAGCATAATTTAGAATAAGAGGCATTGGTATGAATTTCTATAGCTACACACCTCACAACCACGTCCCCCATAAGTGAGTGGAAAACTACTCCTTATATTTAGCAAGTAACCCATGATAATAGGTATAACATTTTTGACTCAGCAAATTACGATGAACTCGTGGTGAAGAAAAGTAAGTACTGTAGTGCAAATAAATCTACATGTGCTAAAACCAATAGTAATTAATGGAATGTATTAATTAATTAATTTTGAAATAAGTTAAAACACAAAAAATGACATATATAATTATATATATAAAATTTTAGGATGTTACATTATTACCGCCTTAAAATAGTTTCGACCTCGAAACTGGAAGATCTCAAAAATAAGGGTAAAGTTCACTATTTAAATAAGAATGAAGATAAAGTAGACTTAAACATAGATAGGATAAAATATGTATGTATACATTTAAAGAAAATTCTAAGATCTTACATCTACATCATGAGGATGCAGGCGACCAAAAAGTCACTGAAGGGTAAGATATACGTTCAACATAAAGAAGATACGAACTCATGCATAATATAAGGATTCACAAATACACATATTCATTTCCTCGCAATACTATAATTACATGCATTCTCATTCAATAAATTAAATATATATAAAAATTCTCAAATCATCAACATAAGATATAACGAGTCTTCACATTGCCACTTCATCACAAAATTGATTATATATCATTCACACTTCATTACCATCACTAATTATCACATGAACAGTCATAGTTATGAACACATCTTCAAATAGATTCACATAATCAAATCACAACTCTCACATAGACGCACATGTATGTGATGTTCTAGTTTGACTCTATATGCATGTGGTACCAAGTTTAAGATGTCGGAGTTATGTTACTGAGTGATTCTCTGTTTTAAAAAATTGGATAATCGGAGGTATTTTATCGATTAATCCACCCGTCATCAAATATCTGTCATTAAATAGGACTGACCATGATGCATAGATACAAGTATAGACTCGACAATGCACGACCCCGTATAGTTCATGTTACATTATCACATCATCATATAGCATAACAACACACCAAGCATTTGTCAAATAAATACATTCATACACAAACAAATTATTTCATCATCAACATTTATTCTCGTCAATAATTCAACATCATCTTAATATTCACATCATTATGTTTATCACACCAACATCGTTTTTATCATCAATAAAACAACATCACTTCATTTAGCCAATTTGCATCTTAGACAACTCGCCACTTACACTTAGTTAATCAATATTTTATTCACCTATCATTAACCAATTCGACGATTATTCATCACTTTATCAATATCGTATAACCAATTACAAGCTAATATGTTATAATTCATCATTTCACAAAGTCCGTCTATTTCACATATTTCACATAGGCTAAGTCTACCTCCATCATAAGCTAGGTTAATTATTCCTACACATCCAATTTATACTCCTATTAATCAAGTTTAGGAATTTGGGACTTACTCACATGCATTGGATACCTCAAAAAGTAAAAAAAAAAAATGAGTTTCCCCTGCACAAGATGGGCGCACGGTCGTGCTCCCTAGGTGCTAGCCATATGGGCGCACTCGTGCGTGTTCTGCAGGACATCAAAACTGGATTTTTCTTTTTTTTCGCGGAAAATATCGTTTTCAACACCATTTTTCGATCCAATTCACATCAAATTCATCTCAAATCATCAATCCAATGTTATCTAAACACATACACATTAATTTCACCTTAACCAACTTATCTCCACTTACTTTTGTCATCAATTAACATAATTATCATTTGTTCTAACTTATCACTCCAAAAACTCATTTTTCACATGATAACTCACACCCAAACATAGTAACAACACAATAACAGCAACATAATTTCACCACTTACACACACCCAATGTCATAATAAGAATATAAAACATAAATTTAACATCATTCATCAAAGACTTCATGAATTTCATTCCATTAAGTTAAAAACTCTTAAACACCAACTTCTCATAAATAAACATGGATTCTCATGCAACAGCAACATGATTTTACAACTTTTCACATACTCGAAATAATAACAATAATTGGAGCACGAAATTAAACTTAATTCAACAGCACATCAATGAAAGTGTAAAATCACACATAATCCACAACCACACAATTGCTCATAAGTTCTAGATGGTGAAAATAACTTTATCTCTTGCCTCTTAATCCAATAAGCTAGCATCCCAAGCTTTAATCCACCTCTTCACTTTAGTCCTTCAAGCTTTCTCCTCTTTCTCCCTTTAGATCTCCTTTCTCTTCTCACTTGCTATATTCGCTCTATTGGATCTATTTCTAAACTTACCAAATGATTTCTTAACCCTAAATTGTAAAGACTATCACTCTTATATATCCACATCAATTGAGTTTGGTTCACTTAACTATTACTGGGCTTAGACATTATTCTTACTCATAAAAATAAGTCACTACATATTTAATTCACCTAACCCCCTTTACTATTTACTTCTATTCTATTAATTCCACAAAGTTACTACAACCTCATTAAATAATCCTCCACCTCTAAATTACTAAAATGTCCTTCAACTACTATGTACCCTAGATGTTGGAGTCAAATATTTTGTTGTCGTACAAACATCGTCCGTAAGAGGATGACTATAAAGTCGGTTGATGGGAACATATCGAATAATGTCGAGGGACACAGGTGACCTAACTGGAATTTGCCCCTCCTACATAATATGAGAAATATTTAAATGCCCAATGTTAAACTTGAAAAAGAATATTTTGACTCCAAGTGTAACTCTTTTGAGTTACTCCAAATCGCATCCCTCCATTTTATTTTAATCCAACTATGCTAGTTAACTATTAAAACATTTCACATGGTCAAGCACTATTCAAACAACCCCCCTGATGAAAACAGTTTGGGTCTTCTTCCTCCCCATACCACGTTATTAAGAAACATAGATTTGCCTCTAACAATAGATTGATGGATTAGTTCAACTCATTGGTACTAATTTCGGTTTTTTCTTTATCGTTAATTTTTTCAGATCTTTGTTTTTGAATGTTACCTCTAGACTCGCTTCAAATTTTGATTTACAGTATTCCCATCCACCTCATCCCACCTATTAAACCAAAATTTTGTACATGCAATCAAATCTGAGAATTCTATGTCATTCAAGGAAAAAGAGAATGAAATTATTGGAATCAAAATGAAATTGGAAAAAGTCATTGGATTTATATGGAATTAAAATTGATCTCTATGGGAATACAATCACATAAACTAAAGACTAGTAAGACATAGAATTGAGGGATTGTGCAATTTCGTTCATGATTATTGATAATTAAAGAGGATAATTTGAGAACATATTGGGAGGACTAAGGATGAACATATTGTCACATTAAATACATCAACTTTTATTTTTAGTCTTTCTAGCAATTTTCTTCGAACTTTGACCCCTATAAATTTCTGTTATCAATTATAGTCTCTACTTTTTTATGAAAGTCCATATCACATATTCCAAGCAGCTTTCTTTTTTATGAAATGTCATTGTAAAATATTAAAATATCTCTAGCTTAATAATTTATTTTTTAATCCCTTCAATAAAATAATTTATTTTTTAATCTTTATTAATAATTTATCTATAATATCAAATTAAAGATTAAGTTTGAATATTTAATACTTAATTTATCAAATTGATAATATTTTAACGTCTTAACAATGATATGTTATAAAAAAAAGTCACTTTAAACATGTAACATGAACATCAGTAAAAACGTAGAGACTAAAATTGATAACATAAAATTTCGAGAAACCAAAGTTTGATTTTGTTTAGAAGGACTAAAAACAAAATTTAACATATTTACAGAGTTTAAAAACATACTTAACTTGCTTTTATAATGGTAATTAAATTGTGTCCATGTCTAATCTAACTATAATAATAGATAATAGATGGTGTAAGTAGCAAAAATCTAAAATCAAATTGAGACTTTATATTAACAACATTAGCCCAATAGTATGAAAGAAGCATCTAATATCTTAAGAGAGCGGAATTTGAAATTCAAAAGGTAAGTATCCGTTGCACAACGATAATAAAATTTTCTTCATATAAATATTCAAATCTCTTTGTAAGAATTTCAGTTCATCTTCATTTCTTCAACAAAAACCCCCTTTTCAGACCAAACCCTAACCCTAATTTTCTCGATCGATTCAATCATGGAGAAACCCGGTGAAACAATCGCAGTAGTGTTATCGGCAAAGGAAGCATTCGAGAAGCTCGAGAAAGTTGGAGAAGGAACGTACGGGAAGGTTTACAGAGCAAGAGAGAAAGCTACTGGGAAAATTGTTGCGTTAAAGAAGACTCGTCTTCATGAAGATGATGAAGGTGTTCCTCCTACTACGCTTCGCGAGGTTTCGATTTTGCGTATGCTCTCTCGTGATCCACATGTTGTTAGGTAAGTTAACTTTAAATTGGTATTAATTTCAATTTCAATTGGATTTGAAATTAGGTTGATTTTGTGAATTTTCTTGGTGTTAGGTTGTTGGATGTGAAACAAGGGCAGAACAAGGAAGGGAAAACTGTGTTGTATTTGGTTTTTGAGTATATGGATACTGATCTTAAGAAATTCATTCGGAGTTTTCGTCAAACTGGGCAAAATATTCCACCCCCAACCATTAAAGTATGTTAATTTCTTTTCAGATCTACAAATTGATTGATTATTGTTGTTAGTTTTTTATGCAATTAATTGATAGTTGATAATTTTGTGGATTTGATTTTAGGGTTTGATGTATCAACTTTGCAAGGGTGTTGCTTTCTGCCATGGTCATGGAATTTTGCACAGGTATATTTCATTTCTTTTGTAAATGGATAGATTGATTCATAGATTAGTTAGTAGTACATGTACTTGCTTAAGAATTAAGATTTAAGATTGGATCTTTATTACTGAAGGGATTTGAAGCCTCACAATCTCTTGATGGACCGGAAAACAATGATGCTCAAAATTGCTGATCTTGGACTTGCTAGAGCTTTTACTGTGCCACTTAAGAAGTACACTCATGAGGTAACAGAGTCATACATTATTGGATTTGATTCCAGAGCTTTGATGAGATTGCTTTCAATGTGTTATAGGATGGTGTATTGTATGTGTTGTGTTTTACTGTGTTAGGCTTGTTAGGCTACATATAAGATGAGATGAAATTAGCCTATGCCTAGGTTATGATCTGAGATTGGGTTGTGACAATGTTAGTATGTTGTGTTGTATAAGATGAGATGGTATATCGTATGTGTGTTTTACTGTGTTAGGCTACATATAAGATGAGTTGAAATTAGCCTATGCCTAGGTTATGGTCTAAGATTGGGTTGTGACAATGTTAATGTGAAAGAGAGGTAGATTTTTCAATTTTGCCCCCTTGTTGGTTTTGTATTCAGGGGTGTTGTGATCCTCAATTGTGGCTGATTGCATTACTTTTGTGTTGTTTTCAGATACTAACCCTGTGGTATAGAGCACCTGAAGTCCTTTTGGGGGCTACCCATTACTCAATGGCTGTGGATATGTGGTCTGTTGCCTGCATTTTCGGTGAGGATATATTTTGTTCAACCAAGTAAAGGGCTATTTCTTAGTATTTGTTTATCTTGCAGAAGGGTTTTTTTTAATCTGATTTTCATCTGGTTATTATAGCTGAACTTGTTACCAAGACAGCACTATTTCCTGGTGATTCTGAGCTGCAACAACTCCTCCATATATTCAGGCTGTTGGGGACTCCTAATGAAGATGTGTGGCCAGGTGTTAGTAAACTAATGAACTGGCATGAGTACCCTCAGTGGGGTCCTCAAAGTCTTTCAAAGGCTGTTCCCGGTTTGGAAGAGACTGGAGTGGATTTACTCTCTGTAAGTTAGCCCCCTTGATTACTTAACATTTTCTATTAACTGGTGTCCTTTTTCTATTTTAATAATGTTCTTTTTCTTCTCTATTTTGTTTTCAGCAAATGCTGCAATATGAACCTTCCAAGCGGCTATCTGCAAAGAAAGCTATGGAACACCCTTACTTTGATGACCTAGACAAGACCTATCTCTAGGTTCCAAATGATGTTTTGGATTTAGGAATTCTTATCATATGCTTCTCTCGAGCGCATATCCTAGTCTGTTATAGGATGATTAACATTTCCCGTCTTATTTTTTCGTATTCCATAAAGTTGTGGATTGTAAGGACTTGAATTTGGATCAATTTAAAACTCTTTAGTACTGAAAAAGAGTGTCTGTTGTGCATTCATATAAAAGTTGCAGTATTGTTATTGTTACCAATAATGAACAATTGATTCTCCCTGACATGAAATATCAGCTGTCATAGGTTGATTAATATAAATGATTTTATTTCACATTTTTTTTCTTTCAGGGAGACAGGTTGAGAGACCCAAATCTGTATAGTTTTTCATTAGATGTTTTGGTAGAGTAGAAGTAAAATGGCGAGAGTAGCCAGTCAAATTTAATTTGATTGGGAGGAAAATGAAAATGTGAATTTCACTTAAATGAGTTTATGCAAAACAGTTTGAATAACTCCCATCTTCTTCATTCAAACTGTAAGTGTTTTTTTGTTAAGAATCAAATGTATATCTTAACCAACACTTTTTGAAAGGCTGGAGATGTTGTGGCTTGTGTGTTTGGAAGTGTGTTGTCTTCATCGATCTCAAATGCTAGTTTGCTTTCAATGTGAATTCATTGAAGCTACCAATTAGTGGTTTTACTCGGCCGGTGACACTTAGATTACTCTTAAAAGTTAGAAACCTCGAATATGATGAACTCTAGTCGAGAAACATATCCCTTTCACACTTCCAACCCAACTCAGGCACGGCATACTGTTGGATTGTTTGTATCACGGCTTTTTCAAAATTTGACACAAATGTCATTTTTATTGTTCTTCTTTTCCCTCCTCTTCATAATTGAAAGGAATGCGTAACTTCGTCACTGCATTCAATTTACCTCGAGTTTTTTTTTATTTTTAAATAAGCACAATAATTTCTGATTTTATTCTGCGTCAATAGTTTCATCACTTTGTTAACTTCAATTGTTACTGATAATGATGTGTGACATTAAACAATGACGCAACTGTCTATGTGTGTTTCAAATCACCATTTAACATTGTACGTTATCATGAGTAACACCTTAAATTAATGGAGGGATGAAACTTACTAATGCAAAACAAATTCAAGGACTATTGTGCTATTTCAAAAAATTATGAACTAAAATGAAATATGATTATAAATTGGGTCATGCTAACAACTGTTCTCTTTAAGGATAAAAAAAAAGTTTTATTCAGAAAAAACACTTCTTAAACTTGAAGAATTGACTACACAATTTGTAAAATATTAATAAAAAAAATTAAAATAATTATTAACCATGTGACAAGTCATCAATTATATAATTTTGAATTCTTCAAAAAAAATTATATAATTCTAAAAATAATTATTATACACGGAGCAAGTCGTCGATGATACAAATTTTAAAATAAATATTATACATAGGATAAATTGTCATTGCTAAAAATTTGAAATAATTGTTATACATGAGATAAGTCGTCACCGATACAAATTTAGAAATTATTATACACGGAACAAGTCATTACTAATACAAATTTTAAAATAATTATTATACACAAGACAAGTCTTAATTGCTAAAAAGTATTTTTTCAAGTTTTTCTTAAAGAAGTATTTTTCCAAGTTGATGTTTCAGTTTGGCAAACATATTTCAAAATCATATATGTTGATATTGTTTTTTTTGAGTAAAATTATATATGTTTATATCATTATTGTTAAAACTCGCATATTAAAAATCTCAAAATTAAATAAATCATCCACATTAACGGGTACCTGTGCGGATGCACGGGTATCTTACTAGTTATTATTTGAATCTTTAACGAGTTTTTTTTCACCAAATTGCCTATTTACTCTACGTTTGTTTTGTATGGAGAAAACAATTTAGCAGTGACTTGGATTTCAACTCCATTGAGCTCTAAAAATTGAAAAGTAGTTGAAAACTTTGAATGGATTGTTGCTGCAACCTTGCATTTGTTGAAATGATAACCCAATCAAAGTATCAAAAACACAAAGTGGTTGCCAAAATATAAGTTAAGATAAAATTGTACAAATCTAATTCAATCATAGCAATTCCCAATATTATTATTATTGGTCCTCAGTTCTTAATATTGTTTCAGTGCTCTGCAGTGGACAACATGGCAATGTCCCGTTATGTGCATATATTTCATCAACTTTCGAAACAAATATAAAACTCATACATTGATTGGAGCAGATAAAAAATGAAGTATATATTATCTGATGCCAGATTTTCAGTTGCATGCTTTTTGCGTCAACACTACATAGTAAAGTTGAAAATTTTCATGTGGCATCATCAACCATTTTCTAATCGGATCGTTGGAGGATGAACTTTCTATATATGGACTGATGTTTTAAATGAAATAATATTTATAAAGGAAATTACTTGCTTTTTCAATTTAATACATGGAGGGACTTTTTGAGCTATCATGTTATTGATACGAAATTTTTACCATTGTTCGATTAATCGTCAGATAATATGTGAGGCACGTAAGGTAAATTATCCCCTTCCAACCATGTTTTTTATACGCAAGAGCTTGAAGGAGCGAAATAGTGTTTGGTCCATTGACATGTGATTTGCGATTGTGGCACAATCAAGAATAAAGTACTGATTTGCAGTCTAATGAAAGTGGCTAAACTCTTTTAACGTGACAAATGAACTTTTAAATCGGTTTGAGAGTGTTAGTATTTGATAGCGACACAAATATGATTAATTTCGGTAGCGAGATTTTATAGAAATAAAAAAACAAAATGAAAGATTTGTCATGTACATCTCACTTTCTTGCTTTCCTTTTTACTATCTTATTTCTTTGGCAAATGGCACATTGATTTGACATGGATCCTGATTTAGTTCATTGGTGTTCCTATGATGCATGAATGGACACAGTTGACCAAAAACTGAGATAATAGCTTGCACACTTGAATTGCGGACGAGGAATGTAAAGAAGGTATTGGAATTGTGATTTTTTTTCTCTTCTGCAGTCATATTCAAATCATATATTCTTCTTCTAATCTACCACAAGTAGCTTGTTCAATTCCCACTTGTGTTGGGCCAATACTAGCAAAAGTATATATCCTGATTCTTGTTTAATTAATTTGATCCTTCTTCCACTCACACACCCCGTTAAACAGTGCTTGATGTTGGAAATGTGGAATGTGCTAACAACTGGATAGATTTTCTCAAGTGTAATTCTCTAAATTGTTATATTTCAACCACATATTCAATATTCTATTTTATTTATAATTTTATATCTCTTTTTTCCTCTCATGTTTAACTATGTAGATATAACAATTGAGAAAAACTGAAAAAATACCACCCGAGATAATTCATTTCTGCCATCAACATTTTCTTTTCAAGACTCTCTAACACTTCTTTTTTTATTGAGTTGAAATTAATGTAAAGGGTGAGATTCACATTAAGTTTATCCAATGAAATAGTGAAAGTTAGAGTGTTGTTAGCACTCTTTTTTTTTTTTTTAAGGAGTTAGAGTGTCGTTAGCACTCTTATGAATTAAGTTGGTCCACATGATTATAATGAAAAAAAATACATATTTGAACTAATTATACCATTGAAATAGGTAACAACTTATTCCTTTGTAACAAGTTAACAAAAAAAATAAAATTAAAATATACACTACCTTTTTTGGTCGGAAAAAATTAAGGTGGAGTGGCGCCCAAATCTAACATAAAAGAGAACTTTAAGGCTTAAAAAGAGAAATATATATGTACCTCTTTACTAGGGGGCCAATAAGCCTCAATACTGCAAGGCTATTACTTTTTCTATCCTATGACAGTCTCATACACCCTGTAAAATTTCTAAAAGTGTTCATTTGCAGTTTAAATTTCATAATTTGGACTATGCTTATGTATAATGAGCAATCATAATCTCTCCTATTTCAGCAATTTTGAATTTTGCTTTTAAAAACAACCAAAAAAATGGTCTATTGATGTCAAATAAAATCATAAAAACACAAGAATGAGAGTTTGGAAGATTAATATTGTACTTAAAATGACAATCCATGTTACAAACATGTTCAGAATTGGTGTTGATGCAGTTTGGATTACGTAATCCGAACTGCATTAGCATCATGAAAAAAAAGGGTCTAACGATGAAATTTTGGATTTTGAGGGCGGAGTCCCGTAAGAAGATCATTCTAAGAGAGTCTTGATCATAAAAACACAAGGATGAAAGCTAGGAAGAATAATATTGTACTTAAAATGACTATCCATGTTACAAACATGTTTAGAATTAGTGTTGGTGCTGTCCGGATTATGTAATCCAAACTGCATCAGCACCATGAAAAAATGGTGTTTAGGGGGTGCTCGGATTCTATAATGCGAAAAAATCAAATATCGCCCCCGATTTTTTGAGATTTTCGGATTACAAAATCCAAATTGGTGAAAAACTCATTTTCTTCACCTTATAACAAAGGAAAACACCAGTTCGGATTTTAAAATCTGAAAATCTCAAGAAAATTTTTGAAAAAAAATAGGGCTTACGAGAAATGGATAGGGTGGAAAAAGTAATAGTCAATCTGTAACTAACGCATCTAAAATTTATACTTTTACGATTAGAGCCGATCCAACACAGATGAAGGTCTAAGACGAGTTTTAATATGATGCCTTTTTAAAGCCCATGATAGTATTCTAGTAAAATTACAAAATTTTGGTTTTTATTTTTTCCCTTGCATTTTATTATAGAAAATAGATTATAAACCTAACGTAACCAGTTTTGTTAATATTAAATAATTTTTAATTGATAACAAAGTCAATCAATTTAATATTTGTTAAGACAATACTTATTTTGAATAATATTTTATAAATTCTATCTTTGAAAATAGTAAAATATGAGATAACTTTAGTAAGTAAAATTTGTATATTTGTACGTTGAGGCCTAAAACAATTGTTTTGGCTGCTTTACCCTTGGACCGTCTCACTACTAAAAAAACAAAAATTAGTGAGGGATATTTAGTGAGGGAAAACGTGAAATTCCTCTCTAATTCCGTCACTAAATTTTACAACCAAGGAATTTGTGAGGAATTTCAATTTTTCCGTCACTAATTCCCTCGCTAATTTTGCTTTTTCTAGTAGTGTCTGTATTTACCACTAGAGCAAACTCTTATAGTTTATGTACAGTAATTTTTATTATTTAATTAATATGAATTATGATATTTGTATTTATTATGAAAATGGAAGAAAACAATAGCTACATCAAACTCTTAAAGTTATGTTGTAACCAAAAAATAAAAACTCTTAAAGTTATGCACAATAACTTTCAGCACACATTAAATTATTTTGAATTATATAATCCAAAAATATAATAATTTGTTTTTATTATATAATTCGATCTTGTATAGTATTTAGAGAAAAAAAATTAAACAATAAATAGTTGTTGTGTGCAAGTGTGAGTTATATGTCCCACATCGGATAAAAAAGTAAATGTTGAACACCTTATATAAGTAAGAGGACTCATAAACCCATCGTCTTAAGGTTTTTGGTAAGAGTGTGATGTCTCTCTCGCTTATGTGATTGTTCTAGCCTCGATGTGGACGGTCCCCCGAGCTCCCCCCATTGACCCAACAGTGGTATCAGAGCCCCCGTTTGACGAAGGGTACAACCGAGGCAACCAGTTTGTTGCGCAGAAAGCAGCAATGGCGGTACAAGCAGTGTCGGTCCGTTTGCGGAGAAACATAAGTAAGAGGACTTATAAACTCATTGCCTTAAGGTTTTTGGGTAAGAGTGTGGTGTCTCTCTTCTAGCCTCAATGTGGACGGTCCTCCAGACTCCCCTCATGATCCAACAATAATTGAAGAAATGCAACCTAATTTTAAGTAACCTAATTTTAAGTTTGAGGATTGAAAAGGGTTAAAATGTGATGAATTCGAAAAAAAAAACTTTAATAATGATATAATGTTGGATGGTTTCGGATTTTGGGTTTATTAGGAGGTTTTTATGTTGAAAAATCTTAACGGTTAAATGATGGGAAGTTTATGGGATTTACATATATATGCGTAGTTTAGATTATATAATTCGGGTCATATTTTTGGATTCATCTTATATAATCCGAACGGGATTGATTAAAAAAAAGTGATGAATTGCCATGACAGTGGGACGTGATTAGAAAACCATCAAAAGAATAACTCTTTAAGCTTATGCACATAACATAGTGTTTTCATTAAAGACATAACTTTTTGGAAAGGGTTATCCGGGAAGAGTTTTGACTAGCAGATAGGTTGACTCTTGAACAATCACAGTTTTGATAAAATAAAAGTCTGACCTAAAATATTAAGCTTATAAATCAGGGATTCTTCCACTTACTAGTTAATATAAACTAATCTAAAAGATTGATCTCAGTTTTTGACCTTATATGCTACTAACCAGAGATAATGCAGCCATTAGCAAGGCAACTAATTAATAATGTAGTGTTGCTTTTTGTAAAATGGTCTAGAGATCTCTTTATTCTGCCTAACTTCTTGTTGTATATAAAAAATAATACAATTCGGTGGCTTCAAACATTTTTCATGATTTTGTGCTTTAAAATTTTAGGTGTACGCGTTATTTAAATACAAAATCATTAATACTTTGATTGGATTATGAAAGATGAGAAGTGATATTTTTACGATCATTTTTTGATAATTTTTAGACTTTTCATACTTTCATTGTGATCTTACCCTCTCTCAATATATATTGTTTTTGTTAAAAAAAGAACAATAATATAAAAAAGTTGTCGTAAAGTAGTTGTAAAAATAAAATTATTCAATATATAATAGCGTGTCATTTAAAACATGATTAATTTTTTATAATAAAATGAAGCAGCCAACCAATTGACACAAAACAAGCCACCACTAAGCATGCTATTAATTTCTAATTAAGGTAAACAATGGATTTGGATCTTATCAAAATTCAGTGCTGTCACAATGTTGGCACTTAGAACTGCATATGAGTATCTACCAAATATAGGTCTAAGCCTCATGAATCATGTTTCTCAGCAACATTAAAATAATTACTATAGGAATCTACATCAACTTGCATTACTATAATAGATGCAAATTTAGTCCAGTTTATGAAGAGGATACATGCTTAAATTAATTTGTCATATTTAACTAATCAAAGAATATTCCACTAGATCAGGGCATGGGATTATGATGTTAAATGCTGGCCACTGAATGCAATATCATGACACTCACTAGTCAATGCCTGCCCCTCAAGACAATTGATCACACACCAATTGCCATGCCCTTTACCATAGGGCACACAATTTAATACTATAATAGTAAATGACTCACGTATGGAGCAAATAAAAACATAGGAGAAGAAAAAATGGGAAAGGAATTAGTGGCTTACACTGTAGAAAGCACTATAACAATATTTTGATAATAATATAGTATACTTGATTGGAAAAAATGACCTATTGGAATGATTTCTTGTTGCTATAACAGATTGACAATGATCTTGGCTCCATTGTTGAAAAGTGAGCACTCAGAGAATAAACTGTTGAATCTCATATGGAAAGGACATTGCCATTTTACTGTAGAATTGTCGAGATTTAAGAACTATTTATATTTCTTTACCTAATAATATAATCTAATGAAATAATTAGTTAATAACATATAATGTTGAACCTCTAAAATCAACTTATCTTGTACAAGGTATGCCAACATAGGGATAAAATTAAGAAGGGGTGAATTGGTTAAAAATGTAATTGTAACTTATTTTATACGTAAAATGACTTTGTTGAAAATAAAGGAATAACTTAGGTACAAGAAACACTCAAGACAGTTAGAGACAAAGTAGAAAACCAATTCTCCAAAGTCAAGAAGCACTAGCTTCTCTGGTCTAATTAACCATAATATTAGAACTATATAAAGGTTAACAAAAGCCAAAATAATCTGCCGACTAACTTCCTAAATTGATAATGCAGTTGGAAGTGGAGCACCACATGAAGGAAATATAAATGAATGGATAAGTGATGGTGGACTCACGGTTTGATTTTAGTGAAGGTCGAAAACAGAAGTTTACTTGAGCCAAAATGAATTGTTTAGGCAAAAGTAACCCTATTTCAATCTATAAATATGAACGGCCAACAACATGGACAGAAGAAGGCCCCACACATCTGGACTTGATATAGTCTATTAAACCCTAAACCAAAATTTTACAACATGAATTAATTAAGGAATAATTTTTTTACTTGTATATATGCTTTTACTTGTATTTGTGTATATGCATGTCAATCGTTCGAGTTGACCATGATGTTGGAAGAGTTGACAATACAACTATCCTCCAAAAAAAATCGGTTATTCTGATATCCATTCGAGGGAACTGCAAATTTTCATCCAATATCCTAAATTATTTAATATACTTGTCATCATTTTCATAGTCTAACATTTAGTTCATATATAGCCAATAGTCGTTATAGACTAATCAATCACATTTGAACCCAACAAGATAACGGTAAGATAAACTCTCAATTCATTATTTGATGGATTATGATATAGAAAGTTAATTCAACTATCTTATCATATATTGTCACTCTAATTGAATTTGTATTATATGATGGATTATCTTACATTATATAT
>Ga0315914_1004259_pt1 | contig 21432 bp, 7 predicted proteins | sample MpolenodulesMG_FD_203920 | JGI IMG/M metagenome (GOLD analysis project Ga0315914, IMG submission 203920) | Medicago polymorpha root nodule microbial communities from Los Angeles, California, United States - elongated nodules | ecosystem: Host-associated > Plants > Roots > Nodule | place: USA...
CTGTTATTCTTGTCTTGATGTAGAGACAAGTTGCAGAGATGGTGGTTGCAGAGGCATGCGCAGAGTTAGTGGTTGTACACTTCGTACACTGTACTTTGTCAACTCTGGTGAAGTGGCTTCTGATGAGGTGCTTCTGATAACCTTGCTTCTGATGACCTTGCTTCTGATGACGTGTCTTCAGGAGCGCTTTCTTCAGACTCGTTTCTTCAGACGCATTTCTTTCAAACGCTCTAAGCTTCAATAAAATTCCTTTGCTCTTTGACTTGTTCAATTAGAATCTTTATGAATAGTACTTTGATTAGGATCCTGTACACTTGAACAAATGTTTAGCATATCCAATTGATAATTTTAATACCTTGTTATCATGAAAACTCAAGAGGTGATTTTGCGAAACACCCTTTGTTCCAACACATATCTGCTGGGAAAGTACGGAGTTTCAAAGAACGCTTCTTTCTGGTAAGGTCGAGAAGCGAAGCGGCTTTGAACACTCTTTTGGAGGCGGCGAAGGAAGGTGTTCAGGACTGCCGTACCCTTTTTCCTCTCTGCTGGACTCAAGATCACTTTGGCTATTTACAATGCGAATAAAAAGGTTTTAACTGTTTATAATACGAATAAAAAAAATTAACTGGTCAAAATTTGGGGTATGACACCCCTATATATAGAGGTGGAGGGCTGCATAGCCGTTGTAATGGCACACTAGGCTCTGGCGGTTACGAAATCGTGGGAAGTGTAATCGCCAGAGAGATTATTGTGGGAACGTGCAAAGAGATGTTGGGGCTCGTTTGAACCGGTCTCGCTCGCTTCGTGTACCCCCTCGCAGGGAAGGGATGTGTCGCAAGTAATGTTGCCAAACGTGGTATTTGGGCTTTGGATTGTATTGGACCTAAGTAAATGGGCCAAAGTTCCTTTTGGCCAGTCCAGAACGATAATAATAGGTTAGGGTCATAGGTGGTGTACAATATATCATTTAAAAAACAAACAGAAATATTTTCTATTCCACCATATAGCATGATTTTGATGGCCACTACAGCTCAAAATAATGCAAAATAACTGTTTGTACTTTTCACCATAGAAGCCAAAACTTATCTAGACATCTTTCTAAAGTTAAGTAAAAAATGCCACATATATGAAACATATAGGTTGGTCACCATGCTCTCCTAATAATAGGTCGGTAATAACAAAGGAATTTCTTGTCAATTCTTTATAGAGATTTACTCTTTCCACTCTGCTGCCTTCTCACGCATCCTGCAAAAATTTCAATAATAATCCTGGTTCGGATTTCGTTTTCCGAACCAGATTGTTAGTGTTTTCGGAAAATAAAATTCGGACAAATACGATATGAATATGTTGTGTCTTTCTTTGATGTCAAGGGTCTTTGTTGACTGTTATACGACCCCCGCATAAGCTGCAATGCAATTGCAGGGGTCGTATGAGCGGTCAACATTGACCATGACACTGCAAACACTCCTAAAAGCAACCTAAAAAACTTAAAAATTTTGAAGAAAATGTAAGAAATGAGATGAAGAAGAATGAAGGAAAAAGTTGAAGATCCAAGCCTTTTTATAGCCTTAAATAAGTCATAGGTCTTAATTAGAGTCAAATAAAACGTGTTCCACATTCAAAACCGTCAAAAAATGCATTCAAACTCCACTAATCAGCCTAACCTTTGGTGAAACGTCACCGACCAAAATGGTATTGAGAGCTTCCGGATTTTATAATCCGGAATGCATGAAGTTTTTCCGGATTATAAAGTCTGAACTGCACCAGACCCTTTATTTGGATTGTTTCTATTGCGAATGCCTTGGAAAAAAATATAACAAAGGTACACAACATAAATAGAAGCAACATAACACAAATAAACAACTGACATGTTACGATCGACATGTCGACATTATCGAGTTCATAAGAACCTCTTCTTTGGAGTTAGATATGCAACATAATGAAGAAAGGCAAGGTGTTTCAAGAGGGTTTCTTTGAGTTAGATCCTGCTGCCTTGCCAAATGACATATTCATCTGGCAGACAGCAAGATCTAACTCATAGCAACCTCTTGATATTTTTGAGTTATCTATCTATCAAGGAGGTAGCAAGGAGTATCTATATATTTTTGACATCATGCTGAGGATCTTCATCACGCAGTCAAATAGAGAGTTATCTATTTGCGACCGCATGAAAAAGATCCTCAGCTTAATGACAAAAATTTGCAAGGTTTTCTTTGGTGTGTTTGTGTATTTTCCTGGTATTGAAGGTGAAAATCGGAGAGGGTGTATTTATAAAGGTCCTTGGATGTTGTGGACCACATAAACTCTTGGTGCAATGTGGTCCATACAAAAGAATCCTATGCTGAAGCAATCCGGATTTTAAAATCTGAACCAACCATCACCCTACAGAAAGACCATGTTTCCCAACCATCACCCCAGTATCGTATTTATTCGGACTACATAATCTGGAATCCATTAGAGTTGTCCGGATTATGATATTCGAACTGCATCAGTTTGTTTTGGCCGGTGGTCTGCACCATAAGAAACACGTTTTCAAAGGCTTTTACCAGCATTAATGGCTGGTAAAACTCCTTTGAACACGTTTTTTGACTAAGAATTAAGTGTTTACATAACCTATGGTTAAAGAAATCCTATAAATAGCCTCCAAAACCTTCACATTTTCACACCATTTCTCAAACTCTCTTCTCCTCTCCTCATGTTTATTCTATGCAAAATGTGTTTCCATCGTTGGCCATTCATAAAACGATGCTACTTTGGAAACTCAGGGGTTATATGACCGGTCAATGGGGAAGGCAACGCGTTGCAACGAAGCACGGTTTGTCTGGGTGTCATGTTGACCATCAAGGTCTCTTTCACCCCGAAAACAAACCTTACCGCAGTAGCCTCCCCCTGGGGCAAAGCTAAATTTAGTTTTACACCAGGGAGGTCGGTTTTCTGACGGTTTTGTTTTTCTTTTCTACTTTTCTTTTATATTAATAAAATGAGCTTGTTTTAGGCTCTTAGGAGATTAGAAATGGTTTTAGGTTCTTATGTAATAAGCTTAAAAAGCTTCAACATTATTGTAATGTATTATTCAAATATCAATAAAATGAGTTGTTTTTATTTTTTTGTCTTTTTTTTTCCTTTCTATTTTATATGTTTATTTGCATTTATTTTACGAATTTCAAAACTTAAAATTGAATTTTTTTTGGAAAAAGACCATTTCGGATTTTAAAATCCGAACAAATCTGAAAAACATTAACAATGCATTTCGAAAAATGAAATCCGAATCAGGGGTAAAATTGGAAAAAAATAGGGCGCGCGAGGAAAGATATAGGTAGGAAAAGTAAAACTATTATTTATATGCCAAGAACAAAAAGATTACATATTTACAAGAGAACCCACTCTTCCTCTGCTTTATGTTTGAATGATTTCGCCAAGATATATAATAATTGTCAAAACAACAAAGTGACTAGTGGACTGGAGATTGTCCTTGGCAAAAAGAGAAAGTGCAATGCAAGTGGGAAGGTACTTGAGGACCCAAAAAAAAATAAAAAATAACAACAAGAAAGTCTTTTATCACATAAATCAAACATTGTCATAATGTCTTGTTCAGAACTGTCTTAAGTAATTCAAATCAAAATCATTTTGTATAGTTGACTTAAATTTTCTTGGTCTCTGTTTTTTAATTATGGGACTATATTTCCTCTAACCCACTTTCCTTATTTGGACTTCTACTTCTACAGAACCACACATATCCAAACTACTAAAATCACGATCTCCTGTCTTGTTCACCGTGGGTGTGTTTGGTTTACAAAACAGTAAGTACTAAACAGAATAGTATAAAACAGAACAGCACAACACAAGGCAGAATAGTACAGGACAAATTTGTATGGCATTGAATAATTTTTCGTTTTATACGATTTTTGGGGGACAAAATGCTATTTTGGATTTTTAGACAACTTGTATGTGGGACAAAAAGTTGTGATGTGGTTCAGTGAAGGACAAAAATATGAGTTTTTGTCCTGTCCATTGTATCCAGTTTGTCCTGTACCTGAAACAGTTTTACAAATCAAACACTGGACAACTGATGTTGTTCTGTCATGTCCTTTATTTTTTAGCAAATCAAACGCACCCATAGGAGCTAGTACAACAATTTTCTCTCTTGTATTTATTCTTGACCCGTCCATGTAGACATGTATTGTATATATTCACACATCCATCATAACATTGAATGAAAGCATGCGATCCCAACTGCTAATGTATGCCACATTGAATGTGTCTCATCAAATATAGAAACGGTCTCACACAAAAGAGTTACTAAAATATAGGTTAAGTTTTACTCTCTCATTTCTTTGAGCTGCACTTTATTCTATAATAATCTATACTTCTACCGGCTGAAAATACGTCTCTTGAGTCTTGAGTTTAGACAGATATAAATGGTTCGGTGAATTAAAATAAAATGAAATGCTTAACAAGCAAATAGAGATATACGTGGATGAAGGAATTCCAATACATCTCTTTAAACTCACAAGTCACACCGATCACTAGTTGAGATCTAAAACATGAATATATACAAATTCAAAACAGGAACCACAACATGTTCGCCTAGTGTAATTTCCCACGAGTCACCACCTCTACGATTCAATTTGCATGGTGTGTGAATGTTATTTTTGGTTTTGATCCTCCATGCATGCTCTCCGGAATTCTCTTCCCATTTAACTCGTCGTCCATCCTGTCTCAATGTTTGGTTTTTGGTTTACATTTTTCCTCTTCCAAGTTCTTTCATATTTTCATTTTTTTGGTTCAATAATGTTTGAGATAACACATGCTGTGATTGCTTCATGGGTGACTTGACTCTATTATTTCATTTCTTTGCTCACTATGTGATTCCTAAACTTATTTAAAAAATGGTAACACTCTAATCCTATTAAATTTAAAAATCACTCCTTTTGTTTGGCATCTGATGATTGATTTTTGTGTTCTTGTTTTTAGGCCTCCACCATTTTTGTTCTTTTTGAGAATCAGTTTCTTACACTCATGGTAAGGTGTTTCTATCATGATATATTATTTTCTTCTAAAATATTGGTTTCAAAGTTTTTTTTTTTCCTATCTATATCTAATCATGTGTGTGTTAATTTTAATTTAGTTTACTTTGTGAATCGTGGGTGTTATATATTGTGTGCATACTCCATGTTCAATGGCTCTTTTATGCATCACTGTATTCTTTTCATTTTATGACTTCTTATGGTTTGCTTTTGTGTCCAGATTTTCATTGGACCAAGTGTTGAACCAAGCCATTCTACTTATCTTTCAATTCTAAATAATCTGAAGTGCAAGCTTACAAAAATTTGTTATAGCTTTCATTGTCATAAAAAATAACTATTTGAATTTTAAACTTCGCTAAGATTAACTTTTTTAAAATTAAATATATTGTACAAAAATAATGATAGAGAATTATCACATCTCTTTCTATCAATGTAGTATAGAGGGAACAAGAATTTGAATAGCAACATAGAATGCATGGAAGTTAGTTATTTTATATAGATTATATTTATATTGTTGGCCAATTAGCCTCATTTATGGGAGCTAAAAATTTCAAAATTATGGCCATGTTTAATCTACTTGCTGATGTCTTTTGGTGTTCTCCTTTAAGTTGCTTTATGGTGCCTTCTATTTTCCATTGCCTTTGCTTGTTTGGTTTGGTTGTTATTTATTTTCATCCTTTTACTTTTCTATATTGCTAATTTGTGTTTTTGTTTTTTGTGCAGAATCTCTGCTCTTAATTCTAGGTGTTGTTTTGTTCATCTATTGAAGGATGTTTGATTCAAGTTGTCTCATTTACTAATTTGTAATTTTTTCCACTATTCTTCAAATGCTTTTTTTTTTTCTTTTATAATTTTGATGATAGACAAAATCACAATTTTTTAAGATGAAACAACAACCATGACTTTAACTTTAGTGCTCAAAAAACAAGAGTAGAAATTTGTTATAAAAAATAAAATCAAAACAAACCGGTAATCTAAAGGAAGATGAGAGATTAGGATTTTAAACCAATAAAAATTCAATTCAATTTATTGTTCTCCTGTCAACAACGAATCAAGGATTGTGATCACTTACATGGCCAATTATTTATTTTTTTGGGAGGAAAAAAAATTAGGTTTGTTTTTCTTAATTTGAATTGGGATCTTCACTACTAGAAAAAACAAAATTAGCGAGGGAAATTAGTGACGGAAAAAATGAAATTCCTCACAAATTCCTTAGTCGCAAAATTTAGTGACGAAATTAGAGAGGGATTTCACGTTTTCCCTCACTAAATATCCCTCACTAATTTTTGTTTTTTAGTAGTAATTACTTATCATTTTTATCAATCAATGAATATGAATTCTAAGAAATATTTCTCTATGTCAAGTTCTTCCTATGAGATAAATCTCCGTTTCTTTGTAACAAGAGAAATAAGATGCAAAATGAAAAATTATTAAGAGTTGCCAAAGATTACAAAAAGTGGACAAAAGAGAGAAGTAGATTAATCTTGTGACAAATTATTATAACTTTAAAAAGTGAGTTTTTGAAAAATGTACCCTAAAAATTAATCTTGGATATATTATAATAGTAACAGTCGTGGATTCCACCTTCAAAAAATGGAGGGCATTCCTTAACATGCAAATCAGGTGATGTATATTTTGTAAGGAAAATCCACAGAGATGACTAATCTCAATACTTTATGATGCACATGGCAGATAAGGCTGGTTCTCTGGTAGTAACTCCTTTTTTTCCTTACATCAATGAGATTAAAAATTAGGAAATTTTTGCCTTTCCTTACGTCAACCTTTGTCTAAAATCATAAAAGCAAAAATTGGAAATATATCTACCACTCAATTTTAATATTTGTGATCTTTTCACTTGTTATTTTAAGGATCCCGCCTAGTTAACGCGATTTGTAAGTTACCAGTAAATTTGTTATTTTAAGAATCCGACGTAGTTAGCGCGATTTGTGAGTTAAGACGCAACCAATAAATTTTAAAAATGAGGTCCGAGTTTCAAACCTTAAAACCTAAGTATGTTAATTTACTAATATTTTTCTATAAAACTTGTTATTTTAAGGAATATAGTCATGCAAGATAGAAACAAAAGTGAAATTAAATTCACATAAGTAACAATATACAACTATATAATTGGCAATTGATAATAATTAAATAAAATAAAACTAAAGTTTATGGTCTTGCAACATCTTGCATTGAAAGAATGAGATGGCTTGTGTCCCCTATCTACCTAAATAAGTTCAGTTTTGTGTCACCACCACATGCTAATAGTTAGAATGTGACATAATGGTAGGGTAAGTGCCACTTGATGAAGACATTGGGTAACCTTCCATTCTTCCCATTAAATTCCTTTCTCTGTGTGCCATACTGCTGATTTTGTTGCCCAAGTGTTTGGAAAGTGTGTTGGTCCTATTTTCTGCAAAATAGGGTACCTTTAAATAATGTTCATTTTTGAGATTCTGAAAGTGCCTTTGTGTTCAACCAGGTATCTTTTTTGGCCACTTTGAAATAAGTAAAATTCCAATATGTACTTAATGTATAGACATGAATCCTACAATAAAGGAAGGTCTTCCTTCACACATAAAGGATTGAAACCAACACATATACAAACATCCAATACACCAAGTTTTGGTATCCCTTTGGTGCTACCTGTTTCACATAAAATTGAATTAATTAATAAAAAAGAAGGAATGAAAAAGATCATAGAATATAATTAGATTTCAATCGGTCAATATTTAGTAACATTTGTCTCTTAAAAAATTTATAATAATTAACTAACATATTACATATACATCACCATAGTTCAATAAGATGTATTTTATTTTTTATTTTTTATAATTAAGGAGTATGATTAGTTAATTATAAATGGGTCGGGCCCATTATGATTTATGGATCTTACACTTTTAAACAGCATGCATGCATGTTTTCTTGAATGTAATATTTAACCAACTATTTATAGTGGACAATATTAGTTAATAACTTATTAAACTTTATCTTTCATGTTTGAAATAAATCAAAACTTCATAACTTTTAGTTCATAACTCTTGATACAAATTGTTAAAAAAATTCTTATGCTAGTGGTGATGCATTAATATTTACCTTAATCTTGGTAGCAGAGGAGGCAATGGAAAATGAACCGGAAGCAGATGGTGACGACGATGATGATGGAGAAGTGGTTGCAAGAGTAGAAATCCCCACATTATATGTCATAGATTCATCGGGTCTAAAGAGACCATAGTTACGTTCTGAAGTTGGTCCAGGTTTCAAATCTTCATTAAACAATGCAAACAAGTAAACTTCCAACCTCATTCTAGGATTCAAAGGTGTTCCTTGATTCGCCATTTGTCTCTTCAACAAGTTTCTATTATAAGTTGCAGCATTTTGCGGAGAAGCACCAACCTCATTCGGATCGCCTCTAGAAGGCCAACCCGTCTCGGATACCCTAACTTCAATCCCTTTAAATCCCATTTTAGCAATGGAAAATGATACAGCATCAGCCATAGCATAAAGCATGTTATCATAATGTAGATTTGTGGTAGGATCAACCATTCCTTGACTAGGATTAAATAAAACATAGTCCAAAGGAATTGAATCTGGATCATCTTTGTAAGCAAAGTAAGGGTAAGCATTGATCCAAAAAGGTGCTTTCGTTGTTTGCAAGAAGTTCAAAAATTGGTACATCATGCTAGAGATTTCGCCTTTGAAACTACCGGCTGAAGGAGGGTACGAAGTTTCCAACACTGCTAAAGAACTCGGCGTTGAAACCCAAATGTTTGCGTAGCCTAATTTAGCTAAAGCATTGTAGATATTAATCACAGCCGGAACAAGATGTTGAAGAAGAGTTGTATCGTCGTCGGTGAAAACTTCGTTACCTACTTGAATTCCGGTAATTTTTGTGTTAGGTAGGTACGGTATGATGCGGCTATTCACCCATTGAAGTGCTTGTTGTGGATCATCTAATTGGTTTAGTATTTCATTTTCAACCGTCACAATTACTTCAATGTTTGATTTTGAAAATGTACTAAGAATTTGAGGATTTGTGTCATAGATTCTTGTTTTTGTGAGGTTGAGAGTGCTTAATAGTACAAGGACTTTATCAGGTTGTGGTAAATTGTTAGCAACTTGACCATAGTTGATCCCAAAACAGTATCCAATATCTATAATTTCACATTAATTAATGAATTAGTACTAAATATTGTACAAGTTAAAAAATTAAGGAAAAAATAAAAATAAAAACAGGACAAAACAGAATACCTGCGTGGAGAGAAAATGCTAGAAAAATAAACATTGTTGTGATGAATATTGTCATTGTGAGGAAGGAAGAGAAAAGATTCTAGGATACCAAAATGGAAGGGAATATATAGATATAGAGGTATTGTTGAAAGGATTAGAATTCCTTTCTTTTCTTGTTTGAATTAATATTTTTGGAGGCAGAGAGAGAGAGGTAAATGAAATGAGAGGATTTGTGTTTGGTTCCCTAGCTTGCCTTAGGAGTATTGTATTTTTTTTTTTTTCAATTGGTTTGGTTTTCTTATATTTATATACACATAATTGGATTCTTTTGGACTAAGTTGTCTCTTTCCAACCCACGTCAACTTCCAATTATCCTCTTGACCTGAATACCCTTTAGCCACTTTCTTCACACAAAAGCAAAGAGAAATCCTTAAAACTTATTTGTTAAATATCAGAGCCTTTGTTGCAAGTCATTGATTGCATGATCTCAAAATTTAAGGTAAGATTAAATTTTAGTCCACCTTAATCATGAGAGATTCCGTATTACATTCTCTCTTTTCTTTCTAAAATGTTTTCTTAATCATATTATTATATTTGTAAATTACTCATATTATTCATTGATTTTGTTAATGACTAATATGTACTCATAAATTGATGTAGGCCAACCACATATGTTTTATTCACATGATTCAAATTCTAGATCATATTTAAAGAACTCGAGTTTAGTTCCTTCTGCATAAAATTTAAATGATCATGTACAATAATGTCATTTATACGTTTATAAGAGTTGGTTTATGAGATTGATTTTGTCATCCAAAAAGATCTAGCAGTGCAGTTTGTTGTACATTTATCTTTTTATTTATGTGTAATTAATTCTTAGTATATATCGTTCATAAGACACTTATGAGTATTCCATTTGGACCAACACAATTGTATGATTAAAACTTAAAACTAAAAGGCTATCTAGCTCTGCTGGAACTCAAACTTTTTGACTTGGAGATGCTTTCCATAATATACAAAAAAATTGAGCTATTTTATTTTATGATACATAGGTCCTTCTGTTCGTGGTAAACATTCACTTATCCACGTAAAATGCATCTTTTCAACAAAAGCACCATCTCTGACTTATAGGATCTCTATACTTCCTTCAAATAAAATAAAAAGAAGGATATCTACTAAAATTTCATTCCTCCCTACTTTCAGAATTTAGCAAGCTCGGCTATTACTCCTGTTGTGAAAGTGACTCAAAATTGAAGAATTTAGAGTTTTTGGATGTGCCAATTCGGTGGCCAAATAGGAGGGCTCGGTGGCCGATTTTGCAGTGTTTTTGTAGCCTGTTGTCACGTAAAAAATCGGTGGTCAATTTATGCAATTCGGTGGCCGAATTGTCGTGACAACAAAAAAGGGAAAACGTATTTTTGGGTCAGATTTGTTCCAATTTTATGAGGGATACTTTTACTATAAATATAGGCTTTGTATCAGAGCAAACCTGGAGATAGAGGGGGATGAAACAAGGGTTTAGAAAGACAACAACAAAGCTACGATTTGTATAGAGTTTGTCTCTTGGCGACAAACACTAGGGTTTGAGGGTTGATTCACCTTGAGAAACACTATTAGGATTGAGTCTCTTGGTTATGGGAAGAGATTGAGGCTTTGGGTAGAATTAGGCGGGAGACTTATTCTTGTAACTCATTGATATCTCTTTTGTAAAGTTACTCATCATTATAGTGAAACGGAGGGTTGTTCTCTCCCCCAGACTAGGTCAATTTGGACCGAACTGGGTAAACAGATTATTTTGTGTTCTCTCCTCTTTTTTCTCTCGCTGTTTTTCTACTTTTGGCTTGTGTTTAAAATTGTTCCATACACTTTGTTTTGGTTGTTTGATTATCACTTGCTCCACACATCAAGTTTGTTATTAGTGTGATTTTTCCATCGAATTCACAACAACTCCTCCGGTCCTAATTATAGGAGAATAAGTTTTTTAAGTTTATTGAATAATAAATGTATCTTGACTATAATATAAATTTAATATATCATTTATTCAATGAATCTGTAAAATATCTTCTTTTGTATTTAGGACCAAAGGGTGTAGTTAATTACCTATAAAAACTAATCATTGGTATGTTTTTAGCTATAAAATATCCATTGCTTTAGTAATGTATTATAAATATGTACCACGATGAATCAACTAGATATTGATTACTGATTTAGCAATTTAATTATAATTTTTCATGTTCAAAAAAAGATTATTAAGTTTTATTAAATATTCAGATTCTTCACAACATCTTGATGGTTGTAGAACAGCCACTTTGTTGGCAATTCTCATTTGATTGAGAATCATACTGTAGCATGTTATTTCTTATCAAAAAATCCAACAAAAGGCAACATTGTATTCAATATAGTTGGGATTATAAACGAATGATTATAATTTAATTAGAAAATGAATATATAATTGTCACCGACATTAGTAATTGAATGATGAGAAACTGATAAAGTATTGGAGATCAGAATATTCATGCAATGTTTTTCTGATTTGTATCTAGCTAATTATTCATCAATCAACGAGGTGCTGAAAGATTACAAATCTAGGGATACATACGCATCCAGTTTGGAAAATTCGAACACGAGCAAAATCACTTATTAAAGAAAAACACTAGCAAAATCTTATTTTACAACTAATAGATATAAAAGAATTGTAAAACAAACGAATAGAAATTAGAAAATTAATATCAAATGAAGAGATTTAGCATGATTTGAAAAGTTGAATTACTCTATCACTACTAAAAAAACAAAAATTAGTGAGGGATATTTAGTGAGGGAAAACGTGAAATCAAAACTTATTTTGTATTCATTATTAGTCTTCATCAGCCATGACGTTTTCATTGTTTTTAACGTCTTTCGTTATGATTGATATGCTCTAGTGTTTCCATAAATACTCTCAATTTCTACGTTGTAATCCATCTCTTTTGTTTGTTTACCATGTATATGTTGAGGTTTATTGAACATGTGAAAAGCTTACGATATTGGTTGTGATTATTGTTGTTGGCCACTCAAATTGTCCTCGTCAATACTTTATGATGTTTCGGAGGATAATATGTTGGTCAACAAGGGACCTTCGTGCATATAGTCTTGAGGACAATATGATTGGATCAATATTCAACAGGAGATGTTTGTGTTGGTCTGAGACTGAGAGTGACGTCGATTTATGAACACTTCATTATTGAAAAATAGGTAGTGTGAACCAAAACTAAGATTTTTCTTTGGTCTAAATTTATTACGATCTCTGTGGATAGTAACTTTTTATTACTTGCACGACTTTTGGTAGACTTCCAAATAAATATCAATGCTCTTTCTTCTTCTTCTTCTTTTTACGAAAAGGATATGCTCTTTCTTAATTGTTCAAGACAATTTCCTTTATTCATAAATTTGTCAACTTCATTGTTAGGAGGTTGTTAAATTTATAGTACTTGAGTAATAGAGTTGTCATGATTGTTGAACCATTGTGAGATGTTGAAAGAGTTGTTGTCGTTGTAGGAAAAAAACCTAATACTATAAGGTACACATTTACAACCTGGCTTGTACAAATTTTGAGTGTTTCAATATTGATCCTTATAGACAATTAGCTTTGACGCTAAAAAACTTGGTACAATAAATGATATTTAATGAAGCCTTTTTATAGGGAATTAATGAAGCCTCTTAATAATTGTGATTCTTCTAGTGGTAAATGATGTTGTTTGACTTAGATGAATTTAATATTAAGTGTGAGAAAGAGTCTCACATTAGATAAAAGAGTAGATGTTGAGAGAGAAATATATCTAATGACCGAAGATTTTAAATTAAGATGTAGTTTTTAATTCACTTGTGTGATTGATTAACCCTCAAGCTTCCTTCATAATCCAAATTTGTTATGAGAGTTTGGCTCGATCAGATCAACTACTTGTATCTAAAATCTTCCTAACAATGAAGGTCAAACAACATGTCCCATTGATGAGTAACAACAGTGGTGTAAATGTAAATGTAAGTGGATGAAAGAAGAAAAAAAATCTATTAGAGGGAGAGCATACACAAACGTCATCATCAAGATATTAAGGCCATTGTTTCTGAACAAACTTGATTTTGACAAACCAAATAGAAAATTGGTCCCAAAATAACTACCGCTACTAACCTAGAAGGAATAAAAACCTAATTATCTTATTTATATATCTATAAACAAGTTCGCCTAAATTATCTATAAACAAGTTAGCCTAAATTGATCTTTACCGTACACAAAAAACAATTCCTTATCCACCAACAAAGACTGCTTCTTCTTGCTGTTTTATTTTGCCAAATTTACCAACCAAAGGCTGCTTTTAATTTGGTACATGTGCTTCTCTGGCCAACACGATGATCTAAATGTTCACACCTAAAGGAGGGTGAAATTTCTGAGTTGTACTTTTTTTTTTTGGGCATGAGATTTATCATGTAGGAGCTTTTTTACATTAAAATATATATTATGGTATTTGAACAGTACAACATATACAAGCAAACCAAATTGGTGTGTATACATGATTGAACTATTTGAGCCGTTCATAAATTTAAGAAAGCAAAAATACTTGGTCTTAATCATTACGTCATCCCATGAATAAACTAACTTTCAAGAAATTGAGTGGATAAGGGAAACGAAATTGAGTTTGTGAATGATGAGATGTAGGTGTTCTTATCTTATATAACTTCTGTTTTTCTTTTTACGTTATTATAATATCTGCTTTTGTGTTGTATACATTATAAATGGGAAGGAAGGTCCGAACAAAGAAACGTAGGCCAGAAACGTATATTTGTTTTAAGACTTGCACCTTAAGCTTATGTTTTAGCAAATAAACAAAGTTATTAATGGAATCTTTTAGTGACCAATTGTCTCAATTTTCCGCCGTTATTTCCATTGTTTATATTTGTTTTTTAAAGAAAAAAATTGGGAAACAATGAATTATTAAATGACACTAATATATGTAAGGTCTGGGGTTGATTAGTAGTTGATGTGTGTAGTAAGAGGTTCAAACACATCTTCGGTAAGTAGTTGTAAGTTTGATCTCCGACTCTTTTAAGTGTATGTTTGGGGTAGCTTCTACCACCAAAAAGTCATGTTTGTGCACCTTCCAACGTGAAGAAAAGAAGAAGCTACAGATAGTGGCATTAGAAGAAGAAAGAAGAAGAAAAAAAACGTGTGTTTGGCCCTCTCCCACGGTAGGTCCAAAAATGCATTAAATATAGAGAAATCTCGATTGAGAAAAGAGAAAATTCACAATGTCTCTCATATAGTTTATCGACGGAGATTGGTCAATTCTACACTAAACAATTTGTAGGTATAGCATGTTCAAAAGAACAATAAAAAAAAAATTAAAAAAAAAAGCGAAGTGTTTAATTAGAAATGAATATAAATATACAGGGTCCTGCTAACCGGTGCTCCCGGGGCACTGGTTAAGCATACCATAAAAGAGAATTATTACCATAAAAGGAAACTGTTTTTGACTTTATTATAAATTAATTACACAATTTCAATGCATTAATTACTATATAATTTCCTTTTTCATATCCTTAACCAATACCCCGGGGGCACCGGTTAGCATTTCCCAAATATATAAAGCAAATTTTTACTCTAATATACACCCTCACACCCCCACCCAAAAACACCCTATATTATCATACCCTATATCTATTGATGAATATTAAAAAAAGAAAACCAAAATATCGCTTGAAAAAGAATGCTAAAAATAAACTTATCCACGTCAATGTTCTGCTTTGACACAAAAACCTGCATAAAAAGTAATTAAAGTTTATAGAAGTCTTTAAATTACTGTTCAAATAAGATTTAGAACCTACTAGTCCATCCATATAGGCTATGTTTGGTAAATATAGCGTATAGCTGATAAGATAGTTAATAGCTGATGGCTTATAGCATATAGCTGATAAGTTAGTTAAAGTGTTTGGTAAAATTAGCGGTTCAATTAGCTGATAAATGTAAAATGATATAAAAAGGTTTTTTTTTTAAGGATAAAAAGGTATTCTTAATTCATAATAAAATTTAGGGTTAAATATGTTTTTGGTCCCTATAAATATACCAACTTTTCGTTTTAGTCCCTCTAAAATTTTCCATCAACTTTTAGTTCCTATAAAATTTCCAATCACTACTTTTGGTCCGTATTTATAAGTTAATTTTAGTATTTTTTTTTTTAATAAAATTGTGGATAAATGTATAGAATATTGTAAAAGTATTTCCTAAAAAAATTAGAATTTTTTAACAAAACATAAATTTGATATGAATTTTTAACCATCACAAATATAAAAATTCATATTAAATTCATGTTTTGTTAAAAAATTCTAAATTTTTTTGGGAGAGATTCTTATAATATTATAAATTTTTCTGCAAAATTTTATTCAAAAATATGAATTCTACATATGAGGTTACTTTAAAAGAGGGACCAAAAGTAAAGATGGAAAATTTTTGGAGGACTAAAAGTTGAAGGAAAATTTTAGAGAGACTAAAACGAAAAGTTGGTATATTTATAGGGACCAAAAACATATTTAACCCTAAAATTTATATCAATTAATATTAAGTATTTTTCTAAATAATTTAAATTTATTAATTTAATATAGCTTTTATATTATAAGTTAAATTTTACTCACCAAAATTTTATTTTATATTTATTTTGATTAAGTGTCTATACCTTATAAAACAATTAAACGTAACAAATGACAGTTACCAAAATTTATTATTATTATTATATGTTATTAACAATAATGTATATTGCATTGAATAATATCTTCGTAAGTAAAAATATTAAATCATATTTTTATTGAATATTATATAAATTATTAACGATGAAAGAGCTAAATAGACACAAATTTAAAAAAGACGAAACAGTAAAACTAAACGTGAGTCTTTAAAAAAATTAAACTAGACGTGAGACAAGTTTAATATAAATGGCAAAGAATTTAACGGAACCAAAAAAAATTAACGAACCATATACAATTAAATGCCCTTCAAAAGAATACAAAATGAAAAAAAAAATGTAGCTCTTAAATTTGCCTGCATTAAAAACATATATATTTTACTTGAAATTATAAAGGATAAAACAGGATTTTAGATTAAATAATAAAGGTAAAATTGGAAGAAATAATGATAAGCTATAAGTTATAAGCTCAAACGCTACTTAGAATAGCGTCTAAAAAATAGCTTATAAACTCGTGAAATAAGCTATAAGCTCGTGGTAAAAAACCATTACCAAACAGCTTTTTTGGTGAAACGAGTTTATAAGTTATGCATTATAAGCTCATCTTTTTTCCTTACAAAACAGACCCATAGTATTAATCGTGATATATGAGTCTTCGTAACTAACGAAAAAGGTTGAAGTCAGACAATCACGTTGGATCTCTAACACAGAATTATTAATACATTAATTTTACTAAGAAAGGAAAGGAATTAATTAATTAGAACTTTAATTTACTAATCCATATGCAGAAAATTTGGACTATGTTGTACATAAGTATGTTACATATCTTGACAATGTTAATTAACATTACTTTCGATAAATCGGTAATGAATGACATATACCTTCCAGAAAACTTTGAGCTAAAAAGTAATGGTCATCAAAGTGTCTACATGTATTATGTATATTATGAGTTGGACTGTAGTACATTTTACATGGTTGAAATGTCTTAATTTGTTAAATCTGAACTGAAATGTCTTAATATGTGTGTGTCATTGCTTAAAAAACTTGTCTGGTCGGCATGTTATTTAACCTTTTCTGAGTTTATCCACAGATTTCAAATTTCCAATGCTTTAAGGTCATAGTCATAGATCCTCCATTATGTTTTCTATATATGAGATGAGTGAATTCTTTATGGGCCAAAATATATAAGGTGGTCAAACTATTATTAGAATTAAACCAGGTGTTCATGCTCTCTTCCACTAAAAAATTATTTGGATTAGACAATCTTCCTAACAAAAAGCTACATGTCTCATCGAGTGATTGCAATAAGGTTAATGGTATGCGGATGTAGATTATCTCAATCCATTTACTCTTCTATGCAAATAAAAGTATACAGCAAACTAATAGAGACATATATAAAAGTATGCAGCAAACTAACAGTTATAAATTATTGTTCTCTTTGTACTACTCAATACTCATGTGTGGTGCCATTATATTATTATTATATGATGATGTTCTACATATGTTCATTATTTAGTATAAGAACCAATTAAAGTGTACTAAGGGAGGGAGGTAAATTCTTATTAAATGGATTGTGCGATTGTGTATTTTGAGAAATGCTTAACTAAGAAGCAAAAACATAGGATAATATATAAATAAATTTTACACAAACAATTAACATAGTGTACCGACAAAACAAGCTACCCGACCCACTTTGGGTCGATATTAGGTCGAAGGTTTTATCAAAACTAACTAAAAACCCTCATTTAAATAGGGTTTCGAGGCGATTCTTAAGTAAGGTTTTTGACAGCGTTTAAGCTTGGCGGACCAGCCTATTGTATAATAATTCAAATTTAGAAAATTAATTTTTTTTTAAAATTACTCTATAACTTGCAAATATTATCCGGCGTCAATTCTCCAACAAGTTTCTTACAAATGCTCTGGCATTATATTCTTATATAAAATTTTAAATAATTATAGGTTTCAAATTGTTTTTGTGTTTATTTTCTGGTTCTGATCAAAGATTGTGGGTGGCCAAGGATGTGGCCTTGTGGTGGTTGATTATGTAATTCGGAAGGATCTGATTCTATTAACCCGAAAGGGTTGTTGGTTGCTAACGCGTTGACTCATCGATCCCTCGATCTGAGTTCAAATGCGTTTGAACCGGTTGAGTTGGTGGTCATGTGGTACGTGGATCTTGATACCGTGTTGGCGGTCGATCTATTCGCCAACTTTTAAGCTTTTTGATTCTTATTACAAATGCTCACTACTCATGTTGTTTTGTAATCTGGTTTCGCGCCTGTATGCGGGCTCGCAGGGTTGCGCTCGTGAGAAGTGTTTGTTTTGTTAGGATTGATTAGGTTGATCCACTTGGATTATTTTATCTCATTGTATTCCTAATAGGGTTGTACCTAGATCAGGTCTAATGTCCCCCAGTCTCTGTATCTTTACCTTTTTATTTATTATATTTCACTTTTTCGTCTAAAAGAAAGAAAAAAAATTGTTCAAAACAACTTTTAAATTCTCCGAGATCTCAAATCTCGAATATTTTAGGTTTTATTTAGTTATACTGACTACCACGATCTATGTGAGCTAGCCTAAATTCAAAACAGATTCATCGAAGCAAGCTCAAAGAAACAAAAATTACTATGAACAAAATTTTAAGATCCAAACCTATATACTTTATCGTACTAATTTGGTGGACTTGCCCATTTTCCCATCCTAATTTATTATATTGTATTATTACTTTTATAAAAAAAAGTTTGATTTTGTAACCTTAAGAGACTACCAAAGTTTAAAATAGTCATGAGTGTTACATTAATTTCCTTCCCCTAATTTCTTTTAAATTAATAAAAATTGAAAAATAGCTAATTTTGTCTTGTCTATTGGATGCGGTATAGACTTACAATTTACATAACCACTTGTTATCAGCTAGCTGTATATGTGAATAATCTCAGAGATGATGTGCAGATAAATATGTTTAGGTGTTGTGTTGCACAGCTAGCATGTAATTTTGAGTTCACTGTTGATTGGGAAAAGGCAAGTAAGCAACACTCTTGTGTTGAAGCTTTTCACTTTAGCTAGCTAACTTTATGAATATATGGCATCACCCCGAGCCATGCATGTGATTCCACGGCTAAAAGGGATAAAAAGAAAAGCTTACGTTCATAAAGATTATCACTTGAACTTCTTCAAAAAAGATTATCACTTGAAAAGAAAAAAGTGTCTAGCAATATTGTCCTTATCCGTGTGCAATTTGATTAAATATATTGAATTCTGCTTTTTACCTAAACAGCTTTGCTCATTCCCAAAGTAAATTCTCTTTTTACTTTTACGTGACTTAATTTACGCTAGTACAAAATGTTACGTGACTTAAGTCACGCTATATGACTTAACTCACGTTGTGTGACTTAAGTCACGCTAGTGTTAGCTAAACCAAAAAGTAGCGTGAGTTAAGTCATGCTAGTTTTAACACTAGCGTGAGTTAAGTCACGCTGGTTCTATGCACGAACCAGAACAGAGAGGCAGTAGCTACTGCCCTATTCCCTGCTTATCTTCGTTCCTTCATTCGTTCATACATAGGAACAACCATTCATTCATTCAACCAAAACTCATAATTCAGAACACATGCATTCATTCATTCATAATTTAGTTACGCAATATTAACGAAAAATAACGTAAATGTCATAAATAAGCGCAACCGCGCAAATATAAATATAATACAACCAACATGTCAGGAAAATACTACAAATATCCAAAAAGTCATAAAAACAAGTCATAAAATAAGACACTACTGCTGCTCCTGTGGACTATGACTCCCTGACCTCCTCCTCGGAACCTGTTGATAGTCAAACACGCTATAATCGGTCCGGAGACCCTCCAAAATGCTGAAGAAGAGTGGATTTGAAACCACCTCTGGAATCTGCATCGCATGCTCCACTCTGCCTCTGATGCTGCTGATGACCTGCAATGGATCAGGAGGATGTCTGGCCCACTCATGGTCAATAAGAATATCCTGGTAGACAGGTCTCGACATGACATTGTTAGGCTCTAGGGCAGGGTTGACGATGATAGGATGGGATACACGGTAGAACCACCTAATGTACCTATCTGAATGCTTCCAAGGCTCGTCGTCCGAAACCTGGTGACCCCTCCGCTGCTGGGAAACGACATGCAGAGCAAACTCCAAGAAGGCAGCAGCCATATCTGCTGGGCCAAGAGGCATAACTGTAGTAGGAGGTCGGGGAACCCTCTGAACATGTTTGTACTACCTCAGAACCTGCTCCGGCAAGTGACGCACCATCCTTTGTTTGCCGGCCATGATCCATCCAGAGTACCAGCACACGTCCTAAAAAGGTGTCACGTCTCGTCGGTGCTCGTACGGCCTCCAGGTGACATGACAATGCTCCATCGAATCCAACAAGCCTCTGAAGTGCTCAGCATCAGCAAACCCCCTTTTAGGTTTCCATCTACCCACGAACGGGTTATGCCGTTCGTAATCATCATATTCCTTCCTCGGAACGACATGTCTGATGTGAGCTATAACTCATCCCTGCAAACACAAAAAGATAGATTTATATCAGCACACAAGTATCATACAAAAAACTATACATTTACGATTAACTTTAAAAAAATAAGAAAATAATATATTACCACAAGCAAGGCCATGTAACCACCAACAGAGCCAACATGTTCGCTAGAGGTAAGATTCAGCTGCTCGTACAAGAAAGCAAGTCCCATCGCGCCCCATGACCACGTGATTATGTTAGGCAAATCCCGAATCGCAACCATCCAAAGAAGACTAATGGTTTTGTTGTTCTTGCCGACAAAAAGGGTGTAGCCAAGCAAGAGCAACAAAAACGCCTTCACACAGGCGGGCCTAATACGACTCAGCTCCTCCTCCTCCTCCTCTGATAAATCCTCCCCCAGAAAATGGTTACACTTATTCAACAGGTGTTCATAACGCTCTTTCAGGGCCGTGTAAGTGACACATGCACCAAAATCACTCATCTGTCCAACCGCTTCCTCCACCGGAAACAATAGGTGAGTCACCAGTAGATCTACAGCATGGTCATGATCTAACTCATCCTCCTGAATGAGTCGTCCAGCGACGGGGATGCCTAGAAGACAAGCCACATCATCCAGTGTGATGGTCATCTCTCCAACAGGCAGATGGAAGTTGTTGGTCTCCTAATGCCATCTCTCGGCCATAGCACAAATTAACCTGTGGTTGATGATATCGTACCCAGTTAGAAGGAGGGGCCTAAGACCAGATGCATCCACCGGGTTCCAGAACCAAGGATTATCTTCTTCTGGCAACGGAAGGGACAAAGCAGAAAGCATAAGTTTCCTCTCGTGCGAGACGTCAGTCAACTTACGATCCGCTTGCAACTGAAATACAAAAAAACAAATTAAATTAGTAAAATAAACATGACATATTCTACGTAAAATATAAATCAATTATACTTAAATACGTAAAATAAGCATGACAT
>Ga0315914_1004261_pt1 | contig 21428 bp, 13 predicted proteins | sample MpolenodulesMG_FD_203920 | JGI IMG/M metagenome (GOLD analysis project Ga0315914, IMG submission 203920) | Medicago polymorpha root nodule microbial communities from Los Angeles, California, United States - elongated nodules | ecosystem: Host-associated > Plants > Roots > Nodule | place: USA...
CTAGCAAATCGAATAAAGCCATATCCAGTCTTCTTGCATAACTATGCTCAGCCTACGATTAAGCTTTCTATGAATGGTACAAAGTGTTTCAAACTATTTTTAATTGGAACGCCTTTCTTCAAAGGTCGGAAAGACACTCACTTCAAATATATGCTCACCAAAGTCTGCAAACATCACAAACTATATTTTGATTATTTGTTATACCAACATAATTTTGTAATGGAGTTCCATAAAAAAGTTTAATGTTATTAGTTCTCATGTGATGTTGTAATGAAATTTCAATTACATTATATTTAACAGGCTTTTAATTTATTGTGCTCATATATTGTGCCGTGCGATAGCACGGGTTAACGATCTAGTTATAGATAAACTAGCTACATGTGTATTCATAATCCATGTTTCATGTGCATTTATTTATTTTTCAATTTATATTAGTTTCATGTGTTTTTTTTTTCTTTTATATTAAGAAGGAAGACCCATTTTGGTGTTTACAATTTGTGTTTGGGCCGATTTAGTCCCTAAACAATAAAACCCAAAGTAGTCTTTCAAATTTTTATACCGGAGATAAATTAGTTCAGCTCAGTATAATAGAGGGACTAATTTGTCACCTGCGTGAAAATGTCAAAGATTATTTTAGGTTTTATTTGTCATGACTAAATTGGTTCGCACTAAAATTGTGAAGGGTCAAACTAGGCCTTCACTCTTTTATTGAAAAAAAAAACATTTTTAATTAAAAATGTGTTAGAAAAATCAGAATATTGTGTTTTATCTCCTAAAGAGAGCAAAAATCCTAAAGAAAAACTACATTTTTCTCCTAAACCATGTCCTGATCTGTAACAAGACAACATTTCGATCAATAAAATTCATGTAATGCATGTTTTTTTCTTAAAAAGATATTCATGGAATGCATGTTAAAATATTACACAAAAGAAGACTTAGAGAAATTACCATGTCAAGCTTTCGATCGTAGTTCTAGGAAAAGCATGCAACAATCTTCCGAATGTGATTGCTACAAGCCTACAACAAAATAAAAATGTTAACTAGAGGAAAAATTGAGTAACAGATGAAAAGGAAAACATATAAGAAAAGATGCAAAATCTTATTGAATAACTAACTTATTGAAATGTATATGGTCAATATATTTATCATGACAATTGTCTTACGCTTTACTTTTTTTTTTTTTATTAGATTCATTCTTATAGGTCTTACACTTGACTTTTCTCAGAATTATATGTAAGTATGTTCCCCTTAGGAAGACGAATCAAAAAATAAAATAAAAAATGAGTCTGCTATATGGTTTCATACTTATTAACATAACAATAGAAAATCATATTTATTTTAGTTTAAACACTATTAGACCCCTAAACGAGTTTGGCAATTATTATACATTAGTTCAGTTTCTTGACACATTTGTATATACTATAACATATTAGACAAATGTATACTATATAGATCTATCTACCTACAAAACATCATTTTTTTTGTACTATTAACATATTTTCCCTTGGTTACAATAGCTTTCTGATAACTTCTAAACCATGATGGTATTAAGCTTCACAGCAGAGCATATTCCTGTTTTTTTTTTTTGTCTTCAAGTCAAACATACATTGTCATTGAGCTCATATGAGCGACCTTGTCTCGGCAACTGTTTTGTTTTTCCTTCACAAAATTGGAACACAACACCACCTTAACTTTCAAATCACGGTAGCTTAGCTTGTTCCTATTGTAGTTGTAGAATGGCATGACTTAACAATTAGGTGTATAAATAACTCATGTCACACATGTTGTAAGTAACTCGTTTGGCGAGGTAAACAATACAGAAGGAGTTTTAAGCATTAGGTTTAGAATTTGAACCTTGGAAACTAAAATAACCAAACTAACATTTCCCTATTAAAAAGAAACTGAAGATGAGGATGGCGACCATTTTTAGTTCATTAAAAAGAGACAAAATGGTAGTAATATACATTTAAGAGTTGAGTAAAAAATATCATCAATAGACTCCCCCAAGGTAAACAACTTCAGCTTGTGTTGAGGCTCTCTTGAACCGCAACAATTCTGACATCAACTTTGATCCGAATCCGACGTTGAAATTGGGCTTCACTATCATCTTTTCTAGCACTGGCGAATGGAGAAGTAGAAATCTCATAAAATCTAATTCAGATTTGATACCAGAGATGCCTTCAATCCCCACATGTCGCACTCGGATGAGCATGGATGGCTCCAGAAAGATATCTTCCCAATAAAAGGAGGCGGGTGCTAAAACGACAGTATCCTTCTCACGTTTTGCCTACATGCAATTGTTACAGATCTATAAATCAAAGGGGGAAGGTTTGTACACATAGGAAAAATAAAAAGTATATTTATACTATGAAAATCATATTACATGAGTCTCTGATTTATAGGGTTCTACTGCACTAAATCTGTAACTAACTCTACCTAAATTGAACCTGACTTGTAACTTCTGCAGGCAATCGTAACTCAAGTGTACAAGTTTTAGAAAATAACTTCCAATACTAGATTGGGAACTTGAAAGGCACTAAACAAATACTTAAAGCAAAAAAAAATTGTGATTTCTGGAGCTTAATAACTTGACATAAAAGCAAAAACACGGTGTGGAAGTGCAACCACAAAGCAGCAAGCAAAGAAAACTCAAGCCAAACTAAATGAGTACTCACAAATATATTTAATTCTTTAAGATTAGGCGAGCTTCTGAACACACATAGGGCAGTTGAAATTTCCTTCAAGTCATTGAAGTTTACACTTAGCCAAAGATATGTTAGATTAATACAAGGTGTAGGAAGCTTTACTGGCACAACACCTGCAGCTAAATACTGATGTAAAACAGAAAATTGCTCTAAATCAGAATATAATATTTTAAATATCAAGAGCTGCATACTCATGAAAGTGGTTCATTTTAAATTTGTGGGGGGATTTGGGGTGAGGGAAACTAAGCAATTTTAGTTGAGTCAATTTCCATTGTAAAATTCAACATTCAGATGCTCGAGCATTATACCTTTAAAAAATAGTCGTTGACAACCAAGCCGTGTATGTGATGTAGATGAGCAAAAAAATTGAGCAAGTTGTTGGAGCTTCCATGCAATCTACTTTGATTGCTTTTAGAGTTCAAATACAAACTTAAATCAACAAATACATAATCTAATTGGAAAGTGTTGTCAAAGCTAATATCCTTAAATTTACCAAAGATATCCAAAACCTTGAGATTTGGTGCCTGAATGTTTATTCGGGTGAAACCATCAACTTCTGTCAATGTCAATTTTTCAAGCAGAGGGCAACTAGATATCAAATTCCCAAAAGCATACTGAGACATGCTAACGTGATCCAAATCAAGACTTTTTAAGTTCTTCAAGCCTTCAATCGTCGATGGAGGTTTAAGCAAACAATAATATAATGTTAGATGATGTAAACTTTGACAAGAAAATAAGCACAAAGGTATCTTATACGGTTTTCGTTCGGATATTTGCAGCACAAGCTCTTTGATAGACCTTTTGGTTAGATGAAAAATCCACCTATCAAGAGCAGTCTCACTAATGAGATTGACACCACAACGAGAGATCTCAAACTTGTTGATTGGCCCAGAATAGAGTAAAAGTACATGATCAATAATTTCCATAAGCTTTCCCTTGATATCTAAACAAAGTTCGGAATATTTGGATGTTGCAGAGACACATTGTTTATCAAACACAAGATTTGGTATTGTGGCCCATTTGTACCTCCATTTGTTGGATAAAACACTTGTTCTCACAGCTTCCCTAGTTGGCAAGTGTGACAGAATCTTGTCTATTACATCACCTGGTAAATAACTAATTCTATCCGGCTCCCCATCTATCATTTTTGGGCGGGTAGACTTTGATGGTTTTCTTGCCTTTAGATAAATACATTTATATTCAAATGAAGGGAACATACAAGAATAAGAAAACAAACTAAGTTAGTGTACATCCATGTATGTAAATTTTTTGCTAGACCCACATCTATAGATACTTAAAACACAAATTACTCTTTTGAATTCAAATTACAAAATGGTATTTAGTTACAAGGATTGTTTACTATAATGTCATAATTTTGCATTAGAGCTAAATGTTGTGTGATAGCATTGGAAACATTTTGCAAACAAAGATGAGAAAACTATAATGTGACAGGGCTCCATATTAAGAGTGAAAACCCATTTTGATCTTCACAATTTTCGTATGGGCCAATTAAATCCCTACAACAATAAAACCAGAGTAGTCTCTGACATTTTTATACCGAGGACAAAGTAGTCCTGACACGGTATAACAGAAGGACTAATTTGTCCATATGACAATGTCATTGACTACTTTAGGTTTTGTTTTTGTTATAGACTTAATTAGCCCGCACAAAAATTGTTAAGGACCAAAATAGATCTTCATAAAAAAAAATAAAAAAATAAAAACATTTTTTTTAATCAGAAATGTGTTAAAAAAATCATATTACTATGCTATTTTTTCCTAAATCATGCACTGATCTATAACAAGACAACATTTCAATCAATAAAATTCATTCATTGAATGCATGCTAAAATTAAAACATTACACAAAAGAAGACTTACGGAAATCACCATGTCAAGCTACGGATCGTAGTTTCAGGAAAAGCATGCAACAATGTTCCAAATGTGATTGCTACAACAAAATAAAAAGGTTAATTAGAGGAGAAAACGAGTAACAAATAGAAAGAATGAAAAAAACAGATATGAAAAGGGTGCAAAATCTTACATGGGAATAGAAAGGGTTTTAAAATGGGGCAAAGGATATTACGCATCAATGTAATTTCGCCCCCGTCATTTCTGCGAATTACCCTGTTATTATATTTAGAAGATTTCAATCGTGTAAATTCCCAAGCTCGCTCTCTCTCTCTCTCTCTCTCATGGACCATGACATGTGATCGTTTAAAACAGCTGATGTGGCTTGCTAGTTAGTTTGTTTATTTTTTATTTATTTTAATTCTTTTGAACCCATTTTTCTTTTTCATTATTATTAAACACTGCATCAAGATAAACATTAATATGTTTGTCTTTGCCTGTCTTCTGAGAAGTCATTTGGTTGAGAGTTTCTCTCTTTAACTTTGAGAAACTCGGTTTGAGACCCCAGCAACTAAAGAATATGTTTGTCTTTTTATATTAATTAACTTCTCTTGTAATTGATTCATCTCATCAAAGATTTGGTACTGCTTGCTAGTATGTTTATGGACTATGGAATTCACAATTATGATCATATATATTTATTTGGCACATTGAAAGTGATTTGTTGGTCATTCACTTTCATTGTCAATTCACTCGTGTAGACACTAGTTCTCCCAATAGCAATGAAGGGTTTTTCTATCGGTTAGCTTCAAAGTCTAAAATGATCAAGTTTGTTGGAAACAAAGACTTATCCCCTTGCACCAAAACATTATCAATCCTTCTTTCTGGTTGCTTTATGGATCTGTCTGCAAGTTCACAATAGTGGGCTTAGCATTTTCAATCTCAATTGCTTGGAGATTGGTTTAGACATTAGATCTATGTTATCTCCTAAGTAACAAAGTTTTCCTATAGTAAATTTCATCTATATAATAAGTAATGATGAAGCTTCTTAGATCTCTCATCCGTTAAATCTAACTTAAAATTATGGATTTGTGGGGGACCAAAATTGTAACACGGTTTTCCTATTGTGATGCGATTTCAAGGAAGGGAGCATGGTTTTCCTGAAGTAAGATCGTGACACGATTTATGGATATGGTTTGTGTACCTTGGGTCGTACACAATGAATCGTATCAGGATTGAGAGAATCGTGACACGATTGTGTCAGATGCAAGGCGCTATTTAAACTCCACAGTTCAGATTTTTTAGCAGAGCTTGAAAAGAGAAAAACTTGGGATTACAAAGGAGATAACTTTAGGGTTGAATGTCTATGTAGTGAGGTTCTCTTGGGTTGGAAAACATTGTAAACACCTTGGGTACTAAGATTTCACCATTGAAAGGATAAAAAAGCTTCCTTTTGTGTTCTCTCTTAAGATTCATTGAGAGTGTGAGTGACTTGAAAAAATGGGTAGAAATTAGGTTTTGTTCTTTGTGAGCTTTTAAGCTAATTTCTTGTAACCCCTTCATATCACTTTCATCTTAGTGGATTAGAGAGATGCTCTCTCCTCCATAGCAGGTCATATTGGACCAAACCGGGTTACCAATCTTGGTGTATTTATTTTCATTCTTGCTTTCTTATCTTGTTGCTTTGATTATACTTGTGGTGATGCTTTACACATAGTTTTAGAATTGCTGTTATTATTGCTCGAGACTACTTTACTCATTGACTATCACTCCCTTTGCTCCACACATCTTTGTTTCATTGATGTGATTTTGTCCGAATTCTCAACATCATCTTAGCAGGTATCTTGTGTTGCAATAACATACTACATTATCTACTTATGACCACATTTTTTAATTCTCCCAGATCTATTATTTTGGTGATAATAACTTTTTGAGAAATTCTGCATAAGAATCCATTTGTTATAAAGCTTTAATCAGCGCAATGTTGTTATGTCGCTGTTTCATGACATAAAGGAACTTGTTGTATTGTTTCTCCATATTAATTTTTACAAGCATGTTGTGGAAAAGAAATAGACTACTTTTCTTGTGTAATTTTGTCAGGGCCGTCTTAAACAATCTGTAGGCCTGATTTTAGTCTTTTAAGGGCCGAAGAAAAAATTAAATTTTGGGTCTAAAAAAATTAAAATAAGGCACTAGAAAAAAGTTATTACAAAAATTACTCAAAAAAGTAAATTTTGGGCCAAAAAAATTGAGGCCCAGTGACATAGTCCAGCTTCGACGGGCTATGGGCCGACCCTGCATTTTGCGAGTGTTGCTCAATGTTGTAGCTTTGAAATGGAATGATGCAACATAGGAAGTTGATGTTGTAGACCTTTTGGTTAGATGAAAAATCCACCTATCAAGAGGAGTCACACTATAGACATTGACACCACAATGAGAGATCTCAAACTTGTTGATTGGCCAAAAGAACATGATCAATAATTTCCATAAGCTTTCCCTCGAAATCTAAAAAAAGTTAGGAATATTTAGATGTTGCATAGACACATTGTTTATCAAACACAAGATTTAGTATTGTGGCCCATTTGTACCTCCATTTGTTGGATAAAACACTTGTTCTCACAGCTGATAATAAATAAGTATATTGAAGAGCTAATACGACAATATCAACACAAAATTTCTACGTGAGAGACTATTTTGATTAATGAAATGCACAATCAAAAACTATTTTAAAATATCGATACATTCAGAGATTATTATAATTAGTGATTATAAATTCAGGATCAAAATGACTATTACCATACGAAAAAAATCTTTATGGCTTAATAGGAGTTTTAGCCCTCTAAGTTTCAAGAAGTTGCAATTTTGGCCCCTAAGAAAAAAACTACAAAACTGCCCCCTAAGTTTTGCCCCTGTGACAGTTTTGGCCCCGTAGACCAATTTTGACTCGGTCAACGCACACGTATATTTTTTTAATTATTTTAAAAATATTTTTTTTATTTTTGTAATTAAAAAGTAAATTTTAAAAAAGATTATTTTTTTATTTTCTTATTATTTTTAAAATATATTATTAAAAAAAGATTATTTTTATTTTTTTAATTAAAAAATATTATTTTTGATTTTTTAATTATTTAAAAAATATTTTGATATTAAAAAAATAATTTTTTAAATTTTTTTAATTAAATTTTTTTATAAAAATAATAAATATACATGTGGCGTCCACGTGTGCGTTGACTGAGTCAAAATTGGCCTAGGGTGTCAAAACTTAGGGAACAATTTTGTAGTTTTTTCTCTTAAGAAGACAAAATCGCAACTTCTTAAAACTTAGGGGGTTAAAACTGCTATTAAGCCAATTTTTATTTACTAGCTTTTCCATTTGTCCTCACTTTCAAATATGGAACAATTGACGGCATTAAACTCTATTTTATTTAGCATTAAAAAAATATAAAAGAAATTCAAAAAAGAAAAATACAATTTATAAAAGAAGAAGAAAAGACAAAACCCCGTTAGTTAATAAAATACTAAAAAGAAATTTGGTCAAAAAAACGATAATAAAAAAAAGAAAAAAAATAGAAAAAGAAAAAGATACTACTAGTGAGAAAGAGAGAGAGAGGTAACACGAAGAAGGAAGCAACTTGCCAGCTTCTTGACTGTGACAACACCGTTCCCTCCGTCACTACGACGCCGTTTCGTACCTTTCCTCTCTTTCTCTCTCTGTCGTTTACCTTTCTTCAGATACCGTTTTGAGTTCTTGTTTTCTTCATCGTGCTTAGTATTTCACTCAGTCAACGCTTTTTCTCACAATTTCCGTCGATTCACCTTTTTTCACGCGCTTTTTCGTCACGTTCTTAGGTAACTCTTATTTTCCATGAATTTCTGTTAATTGATTGTTGAATTCGAACAAAACGTACTTTTCGATTATGCAAAGTTACTGTGATATAGTATTCTCAATTCAATTACGTAATTAGGTTTTCATCACTCATACATAGCTTTTTAATTCAATAATCAAGTTATTATGTGCTGAAATTAGGTTAGGTGATGGTCCTTTCTCGTTTTGCAAGTAACCTTATCAAATTATGATTTATGCTTTATTTATTAATTTGTATATTTATTTTTCCTTATAGTTGTGGCAGCTGTAAAAACAGCGAAGTTGTATGGTAGACAGAACTCTTGAGAATACAATAAGTGTAACAGAGATCAGAATGTTGTGTTGGATGTACATTAGAGTGAGTTGGGGATGATGGAAAATCGGCGTATTGCAGGGTAGTTAGATCACTAGAGGCAGAGGAAGACTTAGAAAAACTATTAAGATAAACTATTTAGAAAGATAGAGAGAAAAAAAAAGTATTACTGATAGTGGATCACTAGAGGCTGAGGGAGACTTAGAAAAACTATAAGCGTAACTGTTAAGAAGGATACGGACGTTTATGAGTTGGATAGAGATATGATATATGATAGAGCGTTATGGCGTCGTTTGATGCATGTAGCCGACCTCACTTAGTGGTATAAGGTTTGTTTGTTGTTGTTGTTGGTATTTTTCGTTATAGTTATGGCATCATACTTGATTGTTTCTGTGCACTAAGAACACTCCTCGTTTCTAAATAGTTTATGTGTGCGTGTGTGTGTGTGTGATTAAAGATGACAACTATTTTATGATAGAACACTCTAGCATTGTTTGATCCATGTTGCCGACCTCACTTAGCAGGATAAGACTTGGTTGTTGTTGTTGTGTTTTTCCTTATAGTTATGGCATCACACTAAGTTGTTTCTGTGAACTGGGAACACTAATCTATTTTAAATAGTTTGTGTGTGTGTGTGTGAGATTAAAGATCACAATTATTTATATAAGGTTTTGGAATTAAATATTGCTTTTTAACAGATTGCTATTGCCAATGGAAGTAGCTGATTTCGCTGCTTCAGATGTTGCAAGTAATTAGGCTGGTTTTGCTAGTGCAAGGAGAAGCTTTTGTTTTCAGTCACAAACACACTTCGTAAATTTGTATTTAAAGGTAATACATATATTTGTGTGCTTGTTTTTGTATTATTAGATGCTTTCTTTTCGGTCATATGAGTTAGTGGGGGAGTTAGATCATACTTGAACACTGTCTAACCAGAACTGTATCGTGAAAGGTTCAATTGAAGCTTCCTCGTTAATGGAGCGACCCGGGAGCGTCAACGACGGTCAACATATTATAGAAATAGCTGGGAGTGCCGAGGCTTCAACATCCGCCTCGTCTCGTGATAGACAATTTAACGAGGTAGATGTGTCGCATCGTGAAGAAAGAGTAGGTGCTGTGCGGTTAACTGTTGGTCAGAATTCAGTTTCAACCTCGGGCATATCAACTGAATCAAATAGGAGGAATTCTTCTTCTGTAAGGAGAGGGGACGCTCGTCGGAGTCGGAGTCCTGTGCATTCTGGGCTATGGATATCTATTGAGCTAGTCCTCTTAGTAAGTCAGATTGTTGCATCTATTGTTGTTTTGTCGCTGTCAAGGAATGAGCATCCACAGACCCCGTTGTTTCAATGGATAGTGGGCTATGCTTCTGGATGTGTTGCTACCCTCCCTCTTCTTTTTTGGCGGTATTATAATCACAACCATCTGCGAGAACAAGATTCAGCTCAGTCACGTCAAACATCTCCTCGGATTAGTGATCCTTCTGGGACATTTCTTTCGATTTCCAGAAATAACGGAGATGCTGGTCAGGCTGCTGCTGCATCCTCCAGAAGTAATCAAACTTCAATATTGATGAATAGAAGGTATGAATTAATTGCTATTGTTGTTAAATGATTTTTTCTTGCAATGTTAGAATCACGATTTGTTTTAGAAATATTATTTATTTATTTAAGTGCAAATTTTTTGATACCATCGCAACTTCTTGTATCTTGCTCAAAGAAAACATAGGTTTACAAATCTAGCAGGCTTTGTTTAGTTGATGTATATTTCGTATTCTCACTTTTGGGGAATTTTGCTTTCTTTTTTTGCACTTACTACTTTGCTTTTGGACACAATTCTTGAGCCGTATATTTATCTTCCCCTTATTTCTTAGAAGCTTTGGTTACACTTTCTTCTTTATCATGAATTGGAAATGAGTAATACTTGGGCTAATGAAATTAGCAATCTCTCCAATCCATCTTATGGCCTTCAGTGTATTATTTATAGCATATTTCCCTCCACCTGTTATTGATTTAGGACTATTCTATATCCATCCCTGCCATCATAGGTGGCTGATAGTTACTTAAAATTACTTAATATGAAAAGCATTGGAAAGAAAATTCAACTAAGCTCTTTAGTTAGCAACCTAACATAATCAATTAATAACCTCATTAACTTGAAGGGTAAATGAATTTTCCAAGAAAAAAAATCGTGCACAACTCCTGTAAAGCAGCCGGGAGCAGCCCTTCTAGCAACCATGCTGTTATTAGCATCCACAACCCACCTAAACAATTGTGGTATCATACAGCACATATTATAGACAAAATAGGAATGCCTGGTGCAGTTAACTTAGTAGTGAAGAAATATGCAGAATTGATGGAGTGGCCATTCCTGTTTAATGAGGAATACTACTTTGCACGTGTCGCGAAAATCGGGGCCTAACTCATCCTTACAAAACCGGTTTGTACAGTGAGGAGTGCCTCCTCTTTATAAACTCTTCTCAAGAATCTTATCTATCCGATGTGGGACTAAATCCCACCGAGTGTTGGCCGCTAACAGCACGCTGCCTATATAGCATGCTGAACGCTGCCTAGTTAACTGGTCAATAGCTTCTAGGATTAGGACTTGGTGTTATATGTATTTACCAGCTCCAGTAATAGAAACTTCTAGCTAACTTTAATTAATGATTCCCCAAGTTAAAATTCATTTTTTATTTTATTAATTCTTTGCTTATGTCATACTTGTTGCCTTGTTCCTCTCACTTCAATTTCCCTGTTAATGTTATTCATTTAATGAATTGTAATTTGTAAGTTGTTTATTAAGGTGCTAATCCTTATTCGTAACTGCAACACAGAATGAAGATACTTGTGGAATACTTTAAAATATCCTTAGATTGCTTTTTTGCTGTGTGGTTTGTTGTTGGAAACGTATGGATCTTTGGAGGACGATCTTCTGCTGTTGAAGCTCCTAACTTGTATAGGTATACCCTGTCATACACTTTAACATTTAATCTTCTAGTTTTCCAGGGTTTTCAAATTATATCATTTTCCCTTTGCTTGGTAGGTTGTGTATAGTGTTCCTTGCATTTAGCTGTATTGGTTATGCCATGCCTTTCATTCTCTGTTCAACCATCTGCTGTTGTCTCCCGTGTATAATTTCCATCCTTGGCGTTAGAGAGGATCTGACACAAAACAGAGGAGCAACTTCTGAATCCATTAATGCTCTACCAACTTACAAGTTCAAGATGAAGAAAAATAAAAAAAATAGTGAAAACAACTCTGCCAATATAGAAGGTGGAACTGTTGCCGCAGGAACCGAAAAAGAGCGTGTGATCTCTGGAGAAGATGCAGTAAGTACAATCCGATCTTTATTTATTCAGGATATATAATTGAACTTTGTAATATCCTGGCATTATTTGTCTAGTCACATCATATCCAGTTATGTGAATGAAGATTTTCTTTGAATAAAAAAGGACCATATATGATATGTCTAATCACACTTCTGTCACTTTGGATTATGGAAGAACAACTTTAGGATTGTAGGCTATAATTTGTAAACCTGTTTAAATTTTAAAAATTCAGTAATTTGTAGTTTTTCAGTAATGGATAGCTTGGTATCTTGTAAACGCTTTAGCCATAGTATATTGAAAAATTCATTTATGAACATAGCATTTGTACCATCAGGTAATAAAAATTGATTTTGTATGATGCTGTTGTTGAATTACACTGTTGTTTAAGCTACTCGAGGAATCCGAAATTTAAAATGTTAAAAGCATAGCGCTACCTTTGTCATTTTGTAACCAGGATGCTTGTTCGTGTCTTGAGCCTGTATGCTGACTGAAATGTTGGCATTTTCTGTGTTTGTCTGCAGGTTTGCTGCATCTGCCTGGCCAAGTATGAAAACAACGATGAGCTGAGAGAGTTGCCTTGTTCTCATCTTTTCCACAAAGATTGCGTTGATAAGTGGTTGAAGATAAATGCATTGTGCCCGCTTTGCAAGAGTGAAGTTGGTGAAGACCTAACAGGATTGGGGTCTGGAGAAGATGCCACCCAAACAACGGGATGAGAGCAGAGTTGTAAATGGCATTGCCAATCCCTAGGTTTAATCTAGTTATACACAATACATACAGTTTGGTTCCTCTCATTATCCGTAAGAACTTGGAAATGGACAAGCTCGTCTAGCAAGTTTTGCGAGAGAAAAAACAAATGACCTATTTATAAAATTGGCAGACCTTACTCAGGTAATGGTGGTAGGTTCATACACAATAAGTTTGTGTTTTTCTCTCTCATAACATGACACAGACGGTCATCTTCTGAAGGAAAAGGAAATTATCTAAAAAACCCTCATTATATTACATATTACACTAGTACTCTTGTAAAGTTTTTTTTTTCCTATCTATGATACTCACTTTTTCTCCTTGGATGGATTGAGGTCATCCATTCCAATTCTATATCATTTTTGTTTATATATTTTTTTCTTTTGGTTGGAACTGCAAGTTGGTACGATTTAGCTAATTGTTCAGAGATGTATGGTGTTGGTATTGGGAGGTTAAACGTAATTTCATGTAAATGAGTCCCAGCCTCTCAGGAATATATAGTGAAGTACTGCCATTTGCTTATTTTATTAGACGATTGCGGTGTCCCTGTAAATGTTTTTGATTTGCGTTTTGCTGTGGAGGATTATTGATAGGTACCAAACCAGGGATTGCATTCAATTTGGGCAGATATTTGTTTATTAAGAGTAAACATCTATTTTGGTTTTGAATGTGTTAAAGTGCTAATGTATTTAAGTTACAAAAACATATTCAAATGTGTCTTTTATTAGTTAAAGTAGTATTCAGACGCGTCTTGTATTAGTAGTTTGATCTATGAAATTACTGATAGAATACACACTTGATTATGTTTATGTAATTCTGATACATTTATGAACTGCATTGACGACTCACCCATGTAAGGATGAAAATGAACATCAAAATATTGTTGCACTTATGATTTTTAATCAAGTGGATTTATATTACTCTTGAACGGGCATGCCTAAAATTGAAAATATTGTGGCATATATGCGATGTTTAATTTATATGATCGTCATACACCTTGCTAATAACGAAATCTCCTTCCCAAATCGGTGACCGCTTCCCATACTTAGGATCTTTCGTTCTGATTGGTAGGACAATCTTCCAAACCAAATCGCCCTCAGCAAATTTCTTAGCTTTTTACTTGTTTGTTGTAATGCCATAAGCCGATCCTCATCCAAGGAGTCGAGCTCCATTGGCATGGCCTACCGGTATTCATCAAGAGACTGTTGATTTTGATGGGCACCCCTCCATGAGGCAACATCAATTTCTAATGGTACCTTGGTCAGTTGTAATGGTTTCCGGGATTCTGAACCGGTATACAATTTGATGTAATTTGAAGGGAATGATATCTTCCTGTATTTTGATGTCTTTCTTGGATAATATAGGATGTATTTTGCTAATCAAATCCATTGGCCATCCCCTAAAAGGAAAGGGTTTAGTAATCGGATGTAACAGCTAAGTCTGTATTTTCTGTTTTAGCTCATGCAATTGGCACACATTACTTCCTTTGCAAATCAGAAACAATCAGCCGTTATACCCGGCCAATAATACCCATGTCGATAAATCAACCATTTCATCATGGTCGAATGAGTTTCTTAAAGGTGAATTTCATCAATTACATAGTTTAATTATTTTTTTTGCCTATTTTGTTTGGTTAGAAATGTGTGTTTAAAATGAAAATGAAATTGCAATGCTTAGAACTGGTATGCTATCCTTGTTATTAGGTTTCGATAATTAATGTTCCTTTTAAAAACTTCAATTCTTTTTAATCATACCAATCTATTCCATGTGATACTCAAATAATGTTTGTTTCTTTCTAGTCTTATGAGTAGTTAAGTAAATAAATGGTAGTATTATGACTTTCTAGTATGGCTTTGTCTTGTTCCAAAAGTTTTTTTTTTAAGAAGTCTTGTTCCAAAAGTTATTCTTCTTTTTTGTTCTAAAAGTTTCTTTATGTATATAACATAAAAAATCATTGGGTTTTTGTTCTGAAGGAGTATATAATGAATTGTATTGGTATATGATACTATGATCTCAAGATGAGCATTGCTGCTACTTTGTTGATTGTAGTGCTGAAATTTGGTCATTATAGGCTGAAAAAATTATCATTGCTGGGTTTGCTGAAAATTTAGTTTTTGACAGGACGTTGATTTTGCATTTTTATTGTGGATTTTTATTCCCTACACAAAATCCACAGACCCACTAACGTTAATTTTTTTATTTTTTTTACAAGATTATGAAAAAAAAATTGGTTTTTCATAGATCTGTCAACTAAATACCATGTGAAAAACTACCTCTTGATTTATTTGTATCTTTATTTAGCTAGATCGAAAATATTTTGAATCAATTGCATCTTTATTTCGCCAGATCAACAAGATTTTGAATCAACAACCCCAAAAAGGTGTTGTGCTTTACTTAACCATATTATCTATTGGCCTCTTCAAAAAAAAAAACCCATATTAGCTATATTGACTGAAAATTTTACCACATCAAACATATTTATTTGAAGCTTTGTTTTCAACTAAAACAAAACAAACACAAAAACAAAACAAAAATTGAATCCACAAACACAAAAATGTTTTGGTCTTATTTTATAAATAAATGAATTATAAAACTTCAATCCAGTAGTTTGGATTTTGGCATATGAAGAGTAATATTCAGAAAATATTTGGTGGAGACATATTTGAGAATTAGATGAACTAGGATTTTCTCATGTTATACATTTCACGAAATAATACACCCACAACTCTTTCTCTCTTTAATCTTGGTATATTTTATTCTTTAAAGAGTTTCTTATGTCTAAAGCTACGGTCCTTGATATTTTTGTAGGTATATTTTTCTATACTTGAGATTTTTTCGGCCGTCACTATAAACCTCCGTAGGTATATTTTTCTAATGATCAACAAGTTTTTTATGTTAACTCATTAGTAAGTGTGCTAAAAGGACAAGTACAACACATTGATCTACTTAAAAGACACTTAATAATGATTCTAATTTTAGGGAGGGCTTTTAATGTCTCCTTAAGAGCTAAAATGTTTTTTAAACATCAAGTGCTTTACTATAAAGTGATCAAATTATGTTTTATTTGTTACATGTAAATAGAAAGAAAAAAAATGGTTAAAACTCTAAAGTTTGTGCATGTTATGATTTTCTTTCTTTCTCTGATCCTTGTTGCACATAATTGTTTCCTTGTTGCACAGAATTTTGACGGTAAGGTTAAAACTCTAGTCACACTGCAAGATTTTTTCTTTTTTTTTCGTTTTGGTTCTTGTGGTGGTGTTAAGGGCTCTTGTTTTTCGTGTGTTTTTGTTTTATTTGTCTTGTTGTTAAGGGTGATCGTCTTTAGTTGTATGTTGTCCTAAAATGATTACTTCTTATACCCGATGTATCTATGTTACATTCCTTCCTATGTGTGTGTAGATGTTGTCATTCAAAGGGACAATTTGGCTTGCAAATTTTAGGTGCTACCGTACTATTATTTTTTAAATGGGTTTTGTTTTATGTTACTCCTTGTTTTTTTTCCTCTCATAATAATAATATACCCCCTCCGTCCTATATTATAAGACGACTTGGTCATTTTATACATATTAAAAAATGTTATTAGTTTTGTGTCGAAAAAAAAAATTATGAGTTATTTTACAAAACTATCATTAATTAATGGTATGGAAAAGAAGAGGGAATAACATACGGTTAAACGTATATTAGGACAAGTAATATTGGCATTTCATTGATGTTGTAAAACGATTTATATTTTGAAACTTTTTTTACTAAAGCGCCTTATAATTTGGGACGGATATAAGCAATTGTAAATGGTTGTTGGTTGGTTGGTTGAGGACTGACATAGTTGGGATGTTAGTTGGTCATAATGATGTCTTTGCACTTCCAATTTTCGTTTTGAAAAAAAATGAATCATTTAAAAAAACAGCTCTTTTTAGTAATCAATACCACATTAATTTTTATAACAACGTAATTATTATTTTTTCGAAGAAGCTAAATTAACCCACCTAAATTGGTACCAAAAAGAATCGAACCTGAGACCTCGAGGAGGATCACACTCTCAGATCCCAAGCCAATACCACTAGACCAACCCAAGTGGGTTCAACAACGTAATTATTTTATGCATGAATCAGATTAGGAATTGAAGAAAGCATTTAGAGAGGATGTAAAGTTAATTAAGAAATAATGAATTCTAATGATTAACATTTTTTTATGTTACCTCTTTATTTTATTTTAGTTAGCAATTTATGTTACCTCTTTAGTAAGTGTGCTAAAAGGACAAACAAAATATATTGATATATTGAAGAATTACTTAACAATGTTCTAATTTTAGGGAGGGCCTTTTACAATTCTTTAAGAGCTAAATTCTTTTTAGCACATCAGGTGTTTTATACCCTATAATTTGATCAAATCATATTCTATTTGTTATACGTAAAGAAGGTGAAATTGCTAGAACTCTAAAGTTTGTGCATGATATTATTTTATTCCTTTCTCTTTTCCTAGTTGCAAAGAACGTTGTCGATAATCCATATTTTTATGCTTTTTCAAAATCTCTTCTTTAATTTGTAGGTCGTACACAATATATTATGTCATTTAGTAACATTGTTTTATTCTTATTTTTCATTACAGTGTATGTTGAATGTACAACTGTTGCTGATTGTCCACCAAATACTAGGTTTAAGATATATAGGTGCGAAAAAGGAATATGTAGATATCATAAATTGTGGATTGTATGAGTAGAAGACCCAAAAGGATGCACTTACGCCATGTAGGGAAGAAGAAAAAAAAAATACATGTAAGATGCCTTTTGTTAGAATATTTCATAATTGTCATTTACTTATTGTACTTGCACTTGCTAGAAAATAAGGATAGGACATAACAATTTCAGTTGTCTAGTGTTTGATTTGTAAAACTGTTTCAGGTACAGGATAAACTGAAGGCAAGGGAAAAGACAAAAACTGATATTGTAAGAATTTTTCTCTTCACCCAACTGTTTTTGCTCGCTTCCAACTGAAAAGACGAAATTGTCTCTGCGTGAGTTAACTCACGCAGCTACTGTTATATCAACGGACAACAAGATTAACACGTATGAAGGTAAATCATCTAGCTTCCTTCTACTGATCTTTGCCACGAGCGACCTACTTATCTGAAATAAAATAAAGGGATTGGGGTGAGACTAGATGTCTCAGTGAGTTCCACCTTTCCTAGGTTGTAGGCAATATTGGGATCCTATGATCGCCATATGTCTGTACATATACATAGTCTTGGGTTTACTGTTTTGTCATGTACCGTAGCGATATGGGGAAGTTTAGGATCACTGACTATATACTATCATAAATCTTGTCATATTGTCATATTTGTATCATATCTTTCATATACATAATTATAATGTTAGTGTGGGACAAACAAATTATATGAGTTCATTTTACGGTGTGCACCGATTGGAGTAACCCCGACCATATTTCACTGTTGACCGGCAAAAATACCTATTGTATCAAGCTAACGTTGGACTCCCTAACTACGTGTGGTTTACCAGCTAGGGTTAAATCCATCCAGCCTAATTCTTGAGGCTGCCAGGGACACGACATAACTGAATTTCATAATCTTAACATATATGTGCATGCTGTTATCTGGGAATATTTCTTATACTTGTTAAAGCTATTTTCAGGTTCTAAGCATATCCTTTTCGTATGTCATTCCTAAAAGGGTTTTCAAACATCCCCGTAAGAAGTTCAATATCATTTTCACAATACTTAAGTCACACATATACACATATCTTACTCTCTTATGCCATTATATTGCCTATATGCTCGTGTTATTATCATATGGTCCAAACAGTCGTTTACACAAAGAACATAAGGTTTTTAAACAAGTTTTTAGCATGACAATAGGTTGCACATTTTAGTGAAACCGGTTACACTCAGGCAATTTTCAACTACAACCCGTGCATTCTTTGTATAACCGAAATTCCAATCAAGAAAAAATGCCATGCAGCGTAACACATACATAAATAGCAATAATGGCATAAAATAGGGCAACTAGCATACAACATTAAACCTAAGTTCATAATTCTTTTCACTTGCATAATCATAACTACCCAAGGTTTGGTTCTAAGCTAGAAAGGAACTCACCTAGATTAATCTAGCCACTTTCAGAACAACTTATGCTTAATTTTAGAACCAAGCTTCTAGCCATCCACAACTGTTGAAGCCAATCCATTCCGCACTTATAAACATTCAGCTATTTGCACATCCCAACATGTATGTACAGTATTAATATGCATGCATCAAGTTAAGCTTCCTCCTAATGCCAAAACTCTAGCTTAAAGCTCTTATCAAGGCCTTCAGTTTCAACTTATAATCTTGTTCCAACCATTCTTTAAGTGATCCTAAGCCTTCATGAAACTAGAGCAGTATGGATGGATGATCCTCCTATCTGGAATGTCTAACTTGTTGATTCATACAACTCACATATGCCAAACCCATAGGGCTAAACCTGCAGTTTTTCCAGCATCAGTAACTGAACTTCAAATGCATTTTCAGAACTCATTACTAATCAAAACTATATCAAATTGGTACTCAAAACTAAGGGAATTGAGTCAAGATTCCGAAATTCCAACAACCATTCAAAATTGGGTTACAAAGCAACAGTTATAACTCGATTAAGACATGTAATAGTACTACCATACGAATTTCCATTCACAATTCCAGCAAGAAAGTTAATCAAGTTAAGAGATTAGAAACTCACCTGAAGTATATTCTCTAGCAAACATTCAAAGGGTTTGACGCTGCCTTTTTCTCCAAAGTTCCTTACTTCTAGTTTTCTTCCTTTAAGCTTCTAGTGATTCACCCATCTTTCAATTTTGATCCTTATCAACCCAAACAGTCCTCTTTAGTAGAGCACATGCAAGAGCTCAATTCAACTAAAATTGAGAAAAGAAGAATTAGGGTAAAGGGATTTGTGACACATACAACCAACCCAAGTAATAATAGGGGAAATTAACTAGCGCTAGCTCTCTGACCACGGCCGCATAGCACCCTATCCATCATACATGAATAATCAGCAATATGGGGGGTCTTTGATAACCCAAAAACATGTCCAACCAGCCCTCGAAAAAGGAGAAAACTATTCCAATGTCGATCAAGTTATTGTACTTAACATAGATGAAAAACTTAATGATTTGGTAAAAATCTATCAACTCGCACAATTCCTAAACTTTTAATTATGTTATTTCTACCATTGGGTTCTCAAATCCTCATTCTCACCATCACATGCATTCATTATTCCCATTCACAACAAAACTTAGCCTAACTTAAAAATAAATCCTATTTAAGAACTCACCTTGTCAATTGAAAGAGGAGTTTGAGAAGAAAGAGTAGATGTTGATGAAAACTAGATTAACCTCTTAACTTTGTAACCCTAGCTCCAATTCCATCTCTTTATTACTCTTCCTTCAATATCATTAACCGTATATAAAAACAATTTATATAGCTACGGTCAATGATATTTCCGCAGGTATATCTTTTCTATACTTATGTTTTTTTGTCGTTACTGTAAACCTCCGTAGGTATATGTCATTTTTCTTGTAGTGGGGTTTTTATAAAGATTACTTGCAAAACAAGTCAAAAAGTGATATGGAAAATAACATGATTTTAGGACTCATCAATACTCATTTCCTATGATCAAATCATTTTATATATAAAATTTATACAATATGTTTAACTTGTGCATAACTATGTTTACACGCTGATTGTATATTATTTTTTTAATATTTCTTCTTTCTATCATTGAAGGTTGTAAAGTCAATTAAAAAAAGAATGCATTCTAATGATTAACAAAAAAAATATGTCACTCTTTGGTAACTAATGGGACAAGCATAACACATTGATCTACTTAAGAGACACTTACTAATGATTTTAATTATAAGGAGGACTTTTTACAAATCCTTAAGAGCTAAATTTCTTTTTAGCACATCAAGTGATTTACTTTAAAGTGGTCAAATTATGTTTTATTTCTTACATGCAAAGGAAAAAAAATGGTTAAAACTCTAAAGTTTGTCAATGTTATTATTTTTTTTCTTTCTCTTTTCCTTTTTGCACATAACTTTTTCCTTGTTGCACAAAACTTTGACGGTAAGGTTAAAACTCTAGTCACTCTGTAAGATTTTGTTTTCTTTTATGTTCTCGCCGTGGTGCTAAAGGCTCTTTTTTTTTTTTTTTTTTTTTTTTGTTTTTTTTGCGTTGTTGTTGGGGGTGATAGTCTTTGGTTGTATGTTGTCTTAAAATGAGTACTTCTTGCACTCGATGTACCTATGTTACATTCCTTCCTTTGTGTGTGTAGATGTTGTAATTCAAAAGAACAGTTTGGCTTGTAGATTTTCGGTACTACCGTACTATTATTTTTTTGAGTTTTGCTTTGTGTCACGCCTTGTTTTTTTCCTCTTATAATAATAATATACCCCTCCGTCCAAAATTATAAGTCGACTTGGTCATTTCACACATATTAAGAAATGTTATTAATTATGTGTTGAAAAAAGAAATCACGAGTTATTTTATAAAATTATCTTTAATCAATGATTTATAGGTTGGGACAATTTTTTTACTAAAACGACATATAATTTGAGACGGAGATAATATTGTTTTCGCAGTTG
>Ga0315914_1004262_pt1 | contig 21425 bp, 16 predicted proteins | sample MpolenodulesMG_FD_203920 | JGI IMG/M metagenome (GOLD analysis project Ga0315914, IMG submission 203920) | Medicago polymorpha root nodule microbial communities from Los Angeles, California, United States - elongated nodules | ecosystem: Host-associated > Plants > Roots > Nodule | place: USA...
ATATGAGTTAGAATCTGTTGACACCATGTGTCAACGAATTAGTTGACACCAATTATTAATTGTTGATTTCTTTTGATCGAAATGCTTTATATATGCATGGAGTCTAGTTCTAGGGCTCTCTCATGCGATTACCGTCCCAATCCGCTCTATTGTTTTCTCTCTCTTCTCAAAATATAATTTTTGTTCTTCTCTGCCATTTTTATGCCGCTGAATATGTGCAATTAACATGTTCTATCGTTTTCAATAGCAAAAATTAACAACAACAAGAAGAATTAGCATAACATTTCATGATTCATGATTCACAATCGAATATGTCCAATTTATTCATAAACTCAATTCTCACACCTTTAATCCCACTTTTGTTTCAATTTCATAAATTAAACTTTTCATACATTTTTTTGTTAGGATTTGCGATTCGTATAAGGAACTAACAAGGGGAGTGAAGATTAAAGATTGAGAACGAATATTGTGACGATGGGATCTGGTAGGGAAAAAAAACAAATTATCATGCTTTTCTATTGAACTTATAGTAAATTTGGAAGGAAAAAAATCATGTGTGTCTGAAAAAAATAGATACGCACGCGCGAGCTAATTTGGTGAACTATTAACAGGGGGTCCAAGAAGGACGACTGGCCATAGAAAGTACTCCCATCAACAGTTTCCAGAAGAAAGAGCAGGAGGTGATTATGGTGAAAGGGCGACCTCAACGACCGTATCCGGTTTATCAACATGTCGCCGATGTTATGCCCGCCTCCGATATTGTTCAAAATCCAGGTTATCAGCCCCAATTTCAACAATATCACCAACAACCTCGACAACAGGCTCAGCAGCAATTCACCCCTTAGAATCGTGTTCAAAAATCACCACAGTATGATCTGATTCCTATGAAATATACAAAGTTGCTTTCCGCCTTGTTGGACAAGAATCTTGTCCAGACTAGGGCGCCTCCTCGGGTGCCTGAAAGATTGCCAAGTTGGTATAGATCTGACCTCTTTTGTGTCTTCCGTCAAGGGGCACCCAATCATGACACTGAGCACTGTTACACTTTGAAAGCAGAAGTCCAGAAATTAATTCAAGCCAATCTCTTGTCTTTTAAAGATTTGAATCTGAACGTTTAGCCGCAATTGGGTCGCTGTTGATGTTCCTTCCGCTACTCATTTTGTTCAAATAATGTGTTTGTTTGTTGTGTTCTATTTTTCAAAAACAAATCCTTTCGTTCTGCCCGAGACGAAAGTGAACTTATGAAGGGCTTTTTGCTTCTTGTATTTTCCATCATTAATAAAAAAATCATTTCCAAATGTCTGCATACAATCATTCGCTTTCTAAAAATCAAACATAAATGCATATTAAACATTGATAAGTTGTTGAACACATTAACCTTGCACTCTCTTCCAACTTTGAGTTCCCCCTGTCCGAAACTGAAGGAGAGGAGGATGAAGAGGTTCCTAATGAGATCTATCGCTTACTGAGGCATCTTAGCCGTCGAAGCTGCAAACAAAAAATATCAAGAAGATTGTCCAGAAGATGGCATTTTCTTATAAAGACTGGCATGAGATGGCACCATTCTCCTTGCACAGGTATCGTACTTCAGTACACACTTCAACAAGGGTAACCCCTTTTTCGTTGGTATACGACATGAAGGTTGTGCTTCCCGTGGAGGTCGAAGCCCCGTCAATGAGAGTTCTGATGTGTCATGGACAGTTAAATCAAAAAAGGATGAAACAAGCTTCTGGCAAGAAAGGTCGCCCCCGTGAAGGAGACCTTGTGCAAAAAATATATATCTTTTCAACCAGACTCCAGGGGCAAGTGGACACCTAACTATGAATGTCTGTGTGCTATGATTCTTGTGACTATGGATGGTGAAGAACTCGAACGTCCTGTGAACGCTGATACAGTCAAGAAATACTTTGTCTAAAAATATAAGAACAGCTCGGTAAGTCGCAAATATGAAAAGGCGGCTTAGGCAAAAAAGAGCGTCTCGGTGGACTGAAAACCTGAAAGGTCAGTCCAGGAAAAAATTAGAGACATGAACAAAAATGATTATCCTGATAGGTTGAAAACTTGAAAAGGCAATCTATGCAAAAGTTAAGGATTATGACAAAGTAACTGCATCGGGTCAAACACGATCCACTTGGGGTATCTTAGCTGTCAAAGGACCTCCGATTTGAAACATTTGAAAATCAAAGATAGGACAATGGAATCCAAAGTTATTTGGGAGAATAGCGGTTATTGTGTTCAATGTACCTTTCCCATATATTTACCATTTTCCAACTTTTGCAAAGATCCGTGGAGCAACACCATTGGCAGGCCACCATTCAATTTAATAAAATTTGAGCTTGTATCCATTTATTTGGAATTTTCATTTATTCTGTTTGCAAAATTTCTAATGACAATACTTGAAGCAAAATTTTTCAAAAAAAAAAAAATATAAAACTTTTTCACATCTTTTGAAAAGTGTAAACAACAAACACACTCTCTTTAAACTCGTGAGTAGGTGAAGCGTACGTCAACATCCGCCTCGAGAATGATTAAACTCTGCAGGGGAAACATGGGTAAATGTTGTGGGAGGACTTATGTCAAAAAATATACAAAAAATATACATATAAAAAAGGCTCGCTAAGCAGAAAACCTGAAAAGGCGGCTTAGGCAATAGATAGCATCCCGGTGGACTAAAAACCCGAAAGGGCGGTCCAAGCAAAAATTAGGGGCACGAAAAAAGGAATATACTCCCAGTGGACTGAAAACCCAAAAGGGCGGTCCAGACAAAAGTTAAGGATTCTAAAAAAATAAAAATAAAGAGAGAGGCATGACGACTAAAGTGTGTCAATGGAAGAATACTCTATGTCGGTTTAGAAATGACGACTTTCTTCCAGACTTTTGGACTAATAATGGGATTTCTCCCTAGGAAGTGTCTACTTCCCCATAAATTGTTACTTTGTGCCGGGCTTTACCCCGTCTGTGGCTCGATCTGTCTCCAATGATATCATCTATGATGAAGTTTGCCGAGTGTTTGTACTACGATGTCAGTCCACCTCCCAATTCATTTGACCATCTCTTGTCTCATCGAGTTCACCTGTCATATAGTTATACAGTCGTATAAGTTGTACATTCTTACATTCATACATCCATACATTATACATACACAACATATACACAACATCATTCATACATAATTGCATTGGTCACCCAGAGTCTTGTTTGGCTGTACCTGTAACACCCCAATTTTATTTTTTTGATTCATTCCCTGAATTTTAATAGGTGAAGTGTTGGTTAATATTATTATTGATGCTGCTTTACCTTGAATGTTATTTTGTTGTTAAGAAGATAGAATATTGACGAGGATTGATAAGTAGTATGAGAATTTAAATTAAATAAAGAGAGGAATCAAAACAAAATAAAATAGTGTCGGAGGTGTAGAATATAAGTTTCAAATAAGTGGGAGAGGGGAGGAGTAAAAGAATAGTGAACAAAGGAGAAGAAAATTATAACAAGTGATTGACCCAATTATAAATAGAAACATTAAGAGTTAGAATGGTCACTTTCGCTGAACATGAAAAATAGAGAAGAGGGGAGGAGAAAAGGAGAAACCTTAGTTGCGACGGAATCAAGCCAAAGCTGGAATTTTCGAAGGAATCGAGGTAAGGGGGAGAATCTTTGCACTTTAGGGTATCTTAATCTGTTATAGGAGGATTGTCTTAAATTTTAATATGTTGTTGATGTTATGATGTGAATTTTGATTAGAAAATGATGACGAACAAATTGAAAGATGAAGTTGAAAGAAGACAATTGAGGAAAACTAGTTTAGGTTTTCAAATAGAGTTTTAGTCTCAAAAAGAGTAGATAATCGAGTAGGTTAATGAAGAATTAGAGTTTGAAATATATTTTGATGATGGAGTGAAGATTAGGGTCGAGTTTGGCGAGTTTAGGGTCGAAAACGGAGTTAGGAAAGATCCCTTAATGCTCAATCGCAGATGCGAAATAACAGAAAATTTGTGATTTCTGTACCCGAAACAAACATTATAACTGAGAATTCTATGTTGAGAATTAGGTTTTGGTGTCTTCATAAAAGTTGTAGATATGAATGTTATATTTAATTGGGCGTTGGTTTGACCTCATTCCAACATCTAGAACTCAATATATGATCAAAATACTGCACAGAGGTCAGTAGGGTTGTGCTCTTTTCCAGGCTTAGGAAAACCAACTTTTTCACTCTTTTCTGTTATGAACTAGGTTTCGATGTAAACATAAACGTTGTAGATATGGATGTTATATTTCCATCGGCTTTAGTTTGACCTCATTCCGACTTCCACAGCGTGAGTTATGATCAAATTACCATGCATGGGTCAGCGCAGTCGTGCATCCCTCCCAGCCGTAAGAAAATATACTTTTCCACCGTTTTCTGTTTAGAATTGGACCTAGGTGTCTTCATGAAAGTTTTAGGTACTGGTTTTAGCTTTCATTCCCCATTAGTTTGAATCCATTAGTCTCTCTATAACTTGAGTTATGATTTAAACACCACGCCTGAGTCATGTTGCGTTGTTAATGAAATTTCAGCATAATTCTTCTAGTGAACTCTTCAACTCCTATTAAAAAAATCCATTAGTGTTAAAAGTAAAATTAAGGACCCCTAGGCTGCATATCTAGATGATGGAATGTGTTCGAGCATAAAAGAAATCGGTTGTTTCAAGATAAAAGCAAATCTAAATATGAACCGAAGATAGTAACCTATGAGAACCTAATGATGTTAAATATGGCCTGGAAATAGGGAGTGAAATACAATGATAGGGGGGGAGGGTGACATTTAAGATAGATGACTAAGAGAATATAGGTCCGTCGAATTAGAGATGAGCCTAAAACGGTGAAGTAGTTTAAGTAGTAAAAGAGGAAGTAGAAGAGATATAGATAGGTAGTTCATGGCGGAGTGACAATGACAAGAGTAATCCCTTAGGGTATTTAAAAATTCTAGTGTGGCAAGTCGATTACGAGAGTATAAAATAAGAAAGATATAAAGAAGTGAAAAAGATGATGATGAACGAGGATATGAAGTAGATGCTTTTCGAGTAACTAACGAAGTCAAACTTAATCTCCGTAAACCAACTATGAGCTTAGGAGTATTGTTAATTGAAGAGTGAGAGAGTCATGATAATCAAATAACTTAAGGCGAATGTTATATAAGAACGTATGAAGTGTAAAAACGAATAAAGAATATAGTGTAGTCGAATTAGGGGATCGTAGACGAAATATAAGGAAGAATAGAGAGTTGTGAATTAAGTAACAAAAGATAATAGGAATGATGATAGAGATGAATAAGATGGGAATCGATTAGAAGAGAGAAATTCAGAGGAATAGCAAAGCATATAAGAGGTAATAGTTATAATCTTTGACGATAATAATAATGACCGGTATCGAGAGAATAAAACCTTGAATTATAATGAATTCTTGATGAGGGAAGTTTATGAAGTCGAAAGTAATGACGAGGTGCGATAATAAATTTAGATTAGGAGAATGGTTGACGTATAGATGACGAACATTAACAATCCAATTTCTAACTAATTTCATCATTAACATGCAAAAATCAATCAATTTTTCATTGAGACATTTTATCGAACACGTAGAGTTCAACATAAACATTATGAGTTCATTGTATCATTTTAACTTCTAAACTACCACATTTGAGTGAAACTTACTCTAATCAACATCTAAAGTAAAATTTCTAACTAATTTTTTCATTAACAAGCAAAAAAGTTTAACATGCAAATCAACCGTAACACTTTAAAATTCCACAACTTTTATCAAAAAATCAAACATTTAAATAAAAAAGTCAATGCCAAATGATTATAATCACTTACTTGATGTTGAAGTAGAAATTGAACTTGATTTGCTTGATTTTGTGGGAATTCGAATTTGGAAGAAGTTAGGATAATTTGGTTTTAGATTTGAATGTGAATTGTTTTGTTTTCGTGTTGTTCTATAAAAGAACGCAACGTGAGTTAACTCACGTTGGATATTTCAAGCATGAGTTAACTCACGTGGGGGTTATTTTTGAAAGTTTGTGGTGGGAATGAGCAAATTTATTTGGAAAAAAAAACAATTTTATTCTTTCATAAGATGCTCTATTTTCCTATTTTCCTTCCTCCTCGATCTTCAACATTCTTTCGTTACAAAAAATAAACAAAAGTGAGTAAAGAAAGTTGATATATTTAAACCAAATTTTAAACTAAATACCTAACTTTTGTTTAATTCAATTTTGCTTAAATTTTGTAACAGATGGAGTTATTATGTATTAGTGTTATGATGAGAGATAATTAAAGTGTTATCATTGTTGTTAGATGCTAGCAATTCTTTTTTCATTATAAGATTTTGAGGTTGTAAAAGTTTTAAGGGAAATGTTAACCGATGCCCTCGGGGCATTAGTTAAGGAATCAAATGTAGAAAATATTACATTGGAATTTGTGTTAACTCTTAAAAAACATAAAAAGTGTTATTTTCACTTTAATTTTTTTTTTTTAGTTTCCTTAACCAGTGCCTCCGAAGGCATTTTTAATTATGTGGAAGAGTTTGAAATTTACAAAAGATATGTCTTTTTTGAATCTTGTAGCGAAACACCCACCAATAATCTCCCACCTATGCCGAATCAATTATTGGAGGTTGTATTAATTTTAGTGGTTGTTTTTATAGTTGAATTTTATTGAATATTAGACTTGATACTATAGCTGTCAAATGGGCCGGTCCAACCTTGGTCTGATGGACCGGTCAACTCATATAAATGGGTCGGTGTGGGTCGGCCCATTTGATTCATGAGCTACCGAAATTGAGCCCAGTCCAATTAGCAGTGGGCTACACGGCCCGATGGACCAACCCGACCAATATTTTTAAAATGTATTGTTTTGTTATTTTTCGAAAAAAAAATCGACGCAATGAACAATAAAGCTACATATCACATATTTTTTAATAGAAACATATTACATAAATTTGTATACATCAAACAAATCACATGTCTTCGTAAACTTTGTTAAAACATCTATTAAATCAACTTCCATAAACTTAGTTAAACTTCATAAACTTCGTAAACATTTATTAATTCAATATTCACAACTCACAAAGTGAATCTCGAAAACAACAAAATTCAATATCACATAACAAAATAATTTAGTCTTATCTAATAAAAGTATTTTATAAACTATTTATTTTTTAAAGGATCGGCCTGCAAGCCCTGTCACCCAGCCTAGGACGGCCCATGTAAAATGAAGGCCCGATGGGTTAGCTCTAAAAGGTAAGATTGTTTTTTCATGCTTTTTTTACGGCCCACATTAAAATAGAGGGCCGAAGGACCGACCCGGTGGGCCTGACCCATTTTTACGGCTCTACTTGATACCAACCATAATGTCTTTTATTTAGCTAAAATATGATATTCTTAATCCGAACTACATATAGATGAAAGAGACTTCACCTTACATTTTTATTAATATTTCTTAAATAACTTGCATTGAAATATTAAAATTGAAATTAAATATAAATATAAATATAAACAAAGGAGAATTTAATAAAATTCACACACGAACTTGGCATGTTAACTACACTATCAACTTATTTTAATATGTGTGAAATTAGTCAAGGGGACTTAAAATAAAGGACGGAAAGAGTATTTTGACAATATTTAAAGAAGGCTTAATCTTTACACCCAAATTTTTTAAAAGTTACTCAAAAATGATAACAATGAAATATTTATTACTTCGATCCAAACAAAGATATTTAATTGTTTAATATTTTAAATTTTTTAAAATTTCTCAATTATCTCGTTGAAACACTCCACATGAATTTATGAACAAATTGTACTCCCTTCGGTCCTTATTATTAATAAGAAGAAAAACCAAAAAACATAAAAACCAATATACTCATTAATTAGTGTAACTTTTTGAATATTTTTATAAATATACCCTCATAAAAAATTGTAAAGTATTAAATACACCCACTAATATTAAAAGGACAAACACCAAATAAAGGATAGAAAAATCTTTTAATCAATAATTATACATTAAAAATTAAAAGTTGTGATATTTTCTTATAAATAAGATCAATTTTTTCTTTTTAAATTTTCTTATATACAAAATCAGAGGGAGTATGTGAAAATTCAATTTGAGTGATATATAAAATGGATTCGACATAGATCGACTGAAATTAATCATACTCGGTTTTAATTCAACTGTACTCCTACATGAGTCTGTGCATTTAATATGAACATCGTTACACGTACTCCTATGTGATCTTCAATTGATACTTGATCTGCAATCTTCAATTGATACTTGATCTGCAATCGAATTGCAATTACGAGGTGATAAGATTCTTTTTGAATTTGTGTACACCGAGTGCAATAATACACAATTTTTCCTGAAAGAAAGCAACCTACGGGAGCATGATCACCCTAAGTTAGATGTGGCAGTTATTGAATTTGAAAATGAGAGTGAGACTGAGAGTGAGAGTGAGAATGAGACAAAAAAAAAAAAAAAAGGAAAACAACAGGGTGATGGAGACATAGAGACAATGAAGAAGATAAAGAATAAGAGAAACACTTGAGTGAGCATAACCCGAAATCAAAAGTATTTAGATATACAAATGAATGATAAAATTTAAAAGAAAAATAATCTAGTCATATTATTTAATATCATTTTTTAAAATTTTTTTATCAATCATGTATGTATTCAAATAAATTTTATTTAGAATTGTATCTATACAAGACTTGTTCAAAGAATAGTGGTTCAAAATTTAAAGGAAAATTAAAGGTATCTTTGATAAATTTGAGGTGTACTCTTTTTTTTAGGGAAAAATTTGAGTTATACTCAGAAGTACTTTGGGTGCAGCAAGAAATTATCAAATAAAAAATGTAATTCTTCCTTCATCTTAAAATAAATGAGTTATTTGTTCATTTCATACATATTAATAAAAATGTATAAGCGAATAAGAGAAAAAAAATGATTTTAAGTGTTTTTGTTAAGTATTGGAGTTTTCACTATTATCATAAATGTAAAGTGAGATATATTGAATTAGAAGCGATGAAAATACTTCATAATATTAAGTCGGTTACTCTACTTTTACATATTTTCCTTTTATTTTTGTAGGTTTTTGAGCTCAAGTACCAAAAGAGACAAAAGGCAATAATTATGAGAAATTGAGAATAGCTCGATTCGTTAGGTGAACCTAAAACAAGGAATTCTAGAGAGATTAAACAAAATTTCTAGGATATATTTGCTAGGCGATTAACAATTTGCGTAACAAATCATACAATTTTAATGATCTGTTAGATGAGATAATATTTCTCTCTACCGAAGAAACCTCGATTCGTTAGACGAGTATGAATTCACATGAAGAATATTAACTACTGACAATTTCAAAAAGGAATAAAAGAGTAAGTTAATCACTTGCCCAGGAAGCCCACGTGATGGCAGCTCACAATTCAAATATCGTCTTCTCTTATCTACAGAAAGATGAAGCTTACACCATAGGTGATCACTTGCAAAGCTTGGTAATCAAAATAAAATAGATAAATAATTAAAAGAAAATGCTAACATGTGTTCCAACGGTACATGTTAAAGATTTTAAAGTGGAAATCATGTCTATAAATTGCGTCAATTTATTTTTTTAAGGTTAAAAAAATATTTCTCATGTCTATAAATTGTAATAAATATTTATCATTCATAAAATCATAATTAAGTTACTTAGCTAATAAAGGAGTAGGTAAGGGCGGCTGAAGAGAGAAAGCAAACCCACGAGTTAAGAAAGAAAATCCATTGGTTTAAAAGGTGGCAATAAATTAATTCTATTTTTTTACACAATACAGTCACGTTCATAAATGCACATCAATATTGTCGGCTTAAAGGTGGCAAGTTTTATTTTTTGTGTAAACCTTGCATTTTAACTTGTTTTTATAAACACTAAAAAAAAAAATTGTTTTTGATATTGATCTCTGCACTTTTTTGTTTGGCATTGATCCGTAAACTTTATAAAAATATTGACATTAATACTTTGATACTTCTATTAGCTTTCTTTAAAAAAAGCTAATTATATGTTATGTGGACCTTCCTTAAAAAGAATGTTACGTGGACCAATTATTCTGCGCCACATTACACATTAATATAAATAAAGTGTTTGATTTTTAATTAGTTTTATTAGTTTGTTCTTTTGGATCCACTTCCGTCACTATGTTGTATCTATAGGAGATTTTTTGGTGGTGTGTTGTTATTGGAGATTACAAATTTATTCTAGACCCTTGCCCAAATTTAACGTACTATAGGGTCTATTATTATTCTAGACCCTTGAATTCACAATTACCCATCACAAAAATATTCGGAAAAAAAAAACAATATTTGCAGGAGAAAACTCCTTACTTTCTACTAGAAATTCAATACATAATCGACATAATCAATAAAACGAAGTATAAAATTGCATAATTTTTTTTCCTTAAAAAAAAAACTATAAAAATAGATGACCTGTGAATTTCTAATTTTGTCCCTAAGAGAGGCATTTTTGTAATTTCCTAATTGGTGGGATGTGGTTGGTGCCACCTAACCTTTTTTATGGCATATTTTCCATTTTGTCCCTCATCAATTTTTTTAAATTATTTTTTAATTTTTAATTTTTAATAACTTTTAACCATTTTCCAATTTTTATGTTTTTAACTATTTTTCAATTTTTTTCATCCAAATTCAGTTGCTTCTACATTGCTGTTGTGGAAGATTAAAGTATCGTTTGACCCGGCTTTTTTCCAACTTCTCTACATTTTTAAGGAGAAGTTAGGTCAAACACATTATCAATTATTTTAATTTCAATATTGTTTAATCATCACAACCGCACAAATATTTTTATTCACGCTGTTATTTAATGATACCGAATATTTTTATTTTATTTCTTCAACCTCACAAATATATACACACACATTAACGTTTAGAGTAATATTTTATGTCGGTTTGTCTGTGTTTGTTACCTGGTGCATATAATTTTATTTAGTGTTGCTTGGTTGAGTGCCACCTCACCGATTTTTTTATAACTATTTTCCAATTTTTATATTTTTAAAAACTTTTAACTATTTTTCAATTTTTTTATTTTTAACTATTTTTCAATTTTTTCTTTCAAATTCAGTTGCTTCTACACTGCTGTTGTGGGAAATTAAGATACTGTTTGACCCAGTTTTTTTCTTCTACTTCTATACATATTTAAGGATAAGTTAGGTCAAACACAATATCAATTAAGTACTTATTAAAAAGGGGACTTTTTTAATGCATAAAATTGAGTGGAATGAGCTTTGGCCAAAAGTTGTTGAATGCTACTTTAAAAAACTACTTCTCGACAATTTATTTCACAAGCACCTCTTTTCAACTCACGTTTGGAACCTTTTATTTTATTTTTTAATATTATTTCAATATGTTTTTTTCTTCCATTTAACTTTATTTTATTTTATTTTTTTGAACTGTTCCATTTAATTTTTTAAGGAGGTTCCATTTAATTTTATTATCTTTTTATCACTTATATATTTAATTTCAATATTGTTTAATCATCACAACCTTACAAATATTTTTATTCACGTTGTCATTTAATGATACCAAATATTTTTATTTCCTTTCTTCAACCTCGCGAATATATACACATACATATTAACGTTTAGAGTAATATTTTATGTCCATCTGTCTGTTTTTTGTTACTCTAATGCATATAATTTATTTATGGTTGCTTAGTTGAGTGCTACCTCACCGATTTTTTTTTAACTATTTTCAAAAAATTTCTCCCAAATTCAGTTGCTTCTACATTACCGTTGTGGGAGATTGAGATACCGTTTGATCCGGTTTTTTTTCAACTTCTCTACATTTTTAAGGAGAAGTTAGACCAAATACAATATCAACTAACAACTATAAGTACTTACTAAAAAATGTACTTTTTTTTAATGCATAAAATTGAATAGAATGAACTTTGGCCAAAAGTTGTTGAATGCTACTTCAAAAAACTACTTCTCGACAATTTATTTCACAAGAATCTCTGTTCAATTCACGTTGGGAACCTTTTCTTTTATTTTCTAATATTATATTTCAATATGTTTTTTTTCTTTCATTTAATTTTTGTTAACCATTTCGTTTAATTTTTTTTTAAGGAGGTTCCATTTAATTTTATTACCTTTTTTTCAAAGGAATTTTATTATCTTTTTATCACTTATATATTTAATTTAAATATCGTTTAATTATCACAACCTCACAAATATTTTTATTGACGCTATCATTTAATGATACCAAATATTTTTACTTTCTTTCTTCAACCTCGCAAATATATACACACACACCTATTAGCGTTTAGAGTAATACTTTATTTGTGTCTATTTTTTTGTTACGCTAATGCGTAGAATTTTTTTTGACGTTGCATAATGCGTATGATTATTTTTATAAAATTTTGATTTTAATTAAAAGTAAAATTGTAGATGTCTTTTCTTCAAAAAAGGTATAGATGCCAAAAAATTTATACTTATCTTATATATATATATATATATTGCATCTTTATATTGTAACAAATTATGCATATCTTTTTCTTATTCAAAAAAACTAAACATTGCTAAATAGAAAATGTATTATTTTCTATTTTGTCAGCATCAGATGATAGGATTTTGTATATGTTTGATAATGACCTGAAAGATGTCTTTCCTTATGTAGTGGGAATATAGTTGATGTAACACTATGGGAAAAATACTTCGTTGCTTTATCATTTACCATCTATTTACCTTGAGTTCTTTGCTTCCATTTTGTAGTCAATGGCGACCCAAATATATGTAACAATTGGTCAGGTTCAAGGCTGCTCATCAACCTACATCATCCGGTTGTTGAGAAGTTTAAGACTTAGTAAGTTTGCATTATGATTTCACAATACAGTGTTAGAGTAACTTATTATTTCACAATCCGATTTGATTGTTTTTTGACCATGTTTCTTGAATTCTTGTCGTGACCTTAACACTTCTCAAGCTCAGAGTCAAAGCTTCAGTCAAAACTTAAGTCAGAGTTCGACTTCTTCTCAACGTACTTCGTACAACGATTTTTTCAATCTGTCTCAGGTTAGGCCAATTGCTGAATTTATAAACTTAGTCAATATCTACTTTTTTTATGCACAAACTTGCTTTGAGTTTTTTTACGTACAAATTAAAAATACATATTGCATTATTCTTTATTTCATGTGCATAATTTGTATTAGGATACATACTGCATCACTAATTGGAAAACAACTAAATTCAATCCTAACTAGTTTGGATTGTATTATGAGAGTTGCACTAAATGTTCGAAGACATCAATGTCAAATGGTGCTAGCTATAGATGCATAGGCGGGAGTGATGCTTAATTTCCATTTGTTTCAACAATGTTAATTGGTCAACAGGGTACATATAATGTGCATGAATGCATTTATCTAGACTTTATAGGAAAATAAATTAGATGTCATGATACATTTTCTTTAGCTTAAAATCAGTTATGCTACCTTTATTTTATAAATTATATGTAACTATATTCGCATACATCTTATTCATGTTAATATGCATTAGACTAATATTGCAGTTGTTTTCCTGTTTAGCATTTCCTAAACGAGGTGTCAAGAACAATTCTGAAAGGAAAGCGCAAAACAATCACTCTCATTGATGACCAAACACATAGAAAGTATGAGTGTCACCTCATTGCCGCCGATAGAGCAAGCTATGACAAATACTTGGGTGGGCAGTGGTTCAATTTCTGCAGAGAACGTGTGATGGAAGAAGGTGGTAATCTCATCTTTGATCTCGAAAAGTCACCGAAGAACTTGCACATTCGAGTTGTTCCAAATTAGATCTTTGTTGCTGAACTATTTGAACTTCTACTATTTTGACGTATCGCTTTGGACTGTAATCGTAAACTATCTTGACTTTGGGATGCTATTTGTTCTTTTCATTTTGTCTGATATAAATATTGGCAAAAATCTCTTTTTGGTTGGTCTATGACACTTGCAGTCTCTTTTATAAACCTAACTATTATGTAACGTTAAACTGCACATTTGTGGTTCCTTCATTGGTTCCAATTAGTATCATGTTAATTATAATGTTGTTTTCCTAATCTCTTGAAGAAAATAAAACATGCTCTTTTCCTACAGCAAATCTTTATAATGCTTTGGTAAATGTTTTAGAAATGCACACACACACACACACACATATATATATAGCATCTTATTAACACTGCAATTTGTTTTGTACCTAGCACTTCCCAAATGAGATATCAAGGACATTTCTAAAAGGAACACAGAAAACAATCACACTCTTCGACAAACAAGCTCAAAAAAAGTATAAGTGTCGCTTGATTACGGCAAAGAGAGCAAGTAATGAAAAATACTTAGGCGACCAATGGTTCAAATTTTTCCGAGAACATATGTTAGAGGTAGGTGATAAGTTAATTGTTGATCTAGAGAAGCCACCTAAAATTATGCACATTCAGGTCGTTCCCAAATAAAGATTTGGTGTTCATGATCCGCACTTTCAACAGATCACCTTAACTCTAATCCTAGACTAGATTATCCTCACTCACCGATACTACTTTTTTGATTGATTTCATCTTATGTAAATATGGTTATCAATCCTTTTTTGGTAACTCTATAACAACAACACTCATTTTTATAATTTTGGATAATATGTAATCATAATTCACACATCATTGGTTCCTTTATTGGTTCCAATTGTTTTCATCCTAAATATTATGTCAATTCCTAATCTCATAAATTGATTATATGCTCTCTTAATCAACCCATATATATTTTATGATGAATCACAATGTTCCTTTCGAAGAATTTTTTTATCGAATACGTTATTGAACCCGTGCGAAGCACGGGTTTGTAACTAGTTGAAAAATAAAAATCATGAAAGGAATTGATGGGTTAAATATGTTGTCTTTTAAATGGGAGAAAAAGGAAAATTGCTCTTCACCCAACAAAAAACGCTTGCTCTCATACAAACCGACTAAAATAACTCTCACGTAAGTTAACTCACATTCGGTAAGTTGAAGTATAACCTACATGAGTTAACTCACACTGGAGTATAACCTACATGAGTTAACTTACGCTGGGGTTATCCTACATGAGTTAACTCACACTGAGTTATAACCTACGTGAGTTAACTTGCATGGAATGTACCAATGTAGCGAACATGATTTAAGTCACGTTGGTTTTAACACATGCGTGACTTAAGTCATGTGGATGGTATTTTCGGAAGTTCAATTGGGAGTGAGCAAAACTTGATGGGAAAAGAGCAATTTTCGAGAAAAAGCTGCTCTACGCAGGGCCGGTCCAAGGGCCAAACAACCCAACACAAGGGCCTTAGGTCTCAAAATTTTAGGTCAAAAAAAAAATGGCCTAAAAGAAATTTTATTTGGTTATAAATATATAATATGCCAAATAAATTATAGAATTGTGCATAACTAAATTTGTTATGAAAATGTCTTTGACTGTCATAATATTCCTAAGGACCTAAAAGAACGCCAAAAGGACTTTTAGACCGTATAGAGAGGCCCAAGCGTCCTCCAAAAAGTCCCTTGGGCTCTAGGAGCACCTTACCTAGGGCGCCGCCTCAATAAACCTCCAGAATCTTCTAGAAACCGCCTAAAATACACAAATGCCCCTATTGCTTAGGGACCAATCAACCAAAAACCCAAGCCCATAGCATGCTATAAATACCACCCTTGAGAGCATTCTCAAGGCATCCAATAATCAGTCTAAACCCTAGAATATGATACTAACCCTAGTATCCCTTATTGTGCTTTTTGCAAGTACAGTTGGCGCCGTTTGTGGGAAAAGGTAAAACTAGCCTTGACCACGTCTTGAAATCGCATATCGTGATTTTAGAAACCCTAAAAAGCCTTCTGAATCGTAGAGCATCTTTGCGGTTTGGAAATCCTACCTTTATTTCAAAACCCTAAAATCCCCCAGTTTTTAGGTAACCAATTCAGCCATCCTCATGGCAACCCCCGAAGAAGTTGAAACCATGAAGGTTCAAATCGCTTAGCTAAAAGAGCAGAATGAAGCCCTTCATGCCTTGGTGGAAACTGTCGCATCATTTTTTCAAAGGTCAAGCTATTTGGTTAGCGTTTGACTCACTATTTTTATTTCACGACTTGAACTTTTAATTTTTAAAGGAAAATGGGAAAAAGTTCAAATAAACCATTTTTTAAAAGATTAAGGGTTCGGGGGTTGGTTACATAAAGGGAAGGTATTAGCACCCTTTATGTTCGTAGTACTCTACGAGAACCTCTTGATTTTATTTAACTTTTTGTGCTTAAACTTGCTTGCTTTAAAAAAAGAAATTAGAGTGGTGATTAAATGAAAGAAAAAGAGAAGGTTTTTTATTTACATTTTTTATTGATTTGGAAGGACGAGTGTCCTTTGCCTACGTACCCATGAGGGATCAAAACCTCGTAGTTCGGGGTAGAAATTATTGTTTGATTGGTTTTGTGTTTTTTATTAATTTTGAAAAAAGTTTTAAATAAAAGCCAAGTGGCAAATAAGAGTTTGTTTGTATTTTTGATACTAAAAGAAAAAAATAACTCAAGGTATAATTAAGTTGATTGAAATTTGATTAAGAAAAAGAAAAAGAAAAAGGGATCACTTGATTGAAAATCAAGGTTTATTATGAAAATATTTTTTTTGTGATTTTTGGTTATTTGCAATGTTTTTGTTGTTTTTGATATTAATTTAAAACATAAAAATAAAGCTAACGTGACAATAAAAATAAAAATGCGAGAATTTCGTCGTGACGTTGGGTCACCACAAAATCCCTTAATCTAATCTAATTTTTTTTTGCATTTTTTTAATACATAAAGCAGAATAAATAAATAAATAAAAAGACACATGCATGATTCTTTTCATTTATATTTACATTGGACCTAAATATATTCTAATTGCTGGAAAATAAATGACAAAAATCAAAATGCTAAATAGAAATAATATGAAATGCAAAGATACTAAAAAGAAATAAAATGCAAGAAAATATAGGAAATAAAAGAAAGGGACAACCGAAGGGACAAAATTCCAAAGGGACTTTTTCGAAGGGACAGAAAAAGAGGGAGAAGAAAAGAATAGCTCGTCAACACAAGCTAAAGGAGGGAGAAGAGAGAAAAGTTCTTTGACAACTCAAGAGAACTTTTGGTGTGTTTTGAAGTGTGGAATGAAGGCTCTATTTATAGGTGAAGAGGTTGATGAGAATGAAAAAGTGGTTTAATGGTTTTTGATGGTGATTTGAATGGTGTTTAATGGTGAAATTTAAAAGAGGAATGTGAAAGTTGACACTTGACTTGAAAATTTTTGGACCTTGGAAATTTTATTTTTGGACCTATTCTAAGTAATAATTAAAAAAGAAAATAAAATAACCTAAATAAAAAACAAAATAAAAGTAAAATAAAAGATGGAAATAAAATAAAATAAAAACTAATTAAAATAAAATAAATAGAAAAGACTAATAATAAAAATAAAATAAAAGGCGGGCCCGAAAATGAACCAAAAATGAGGTATTTTAAAATACCTCTTTGCCGAAATTTTCTTTGAAAAGTCAAGTCTATTCAGGGTCAGACGGCGTACGAATGTAGGATCTTAGGTCAAAAATTGGGGTATGACAGAAACCATCCAGCAGAAGTAACAAGAAGAGTAGGATGAGTCCCATCATGGTGAGATGGAGGATTCTGAGCCCCAACCTCTCTCGATAGAGATTTGGAATGCACCCGTCCCAGAAAACTTCAAGCCGCCTCACATTTCGTCCTTCGACGAGAAAAGCGATATGATGGAGCATATCACAGCATTCAACACTCGCATGGCTGTCGTCGGAGCCGCTGACTCTCTCAAATGCAAACTCTTAGCAGGAACTCTCACTGATGCCGCCCTTTGTTGGTACATGAACCTTCCACGATTCTCCATCATAGGTTATCAAGACATGACAAGGAAACTTATCCAACAATTCTCTGCAAGTCGCCATCGAAAAGTACCCGCCACCAGTCTTTTCAATGTCCGCCAAGGACATAACAAATCTTTACGAGACTATTTAGGCAGATTCAACGACCCCACCGTCAAAGTAACAAATCCCAATCAAGAGGTGTTCGTAGGAGCCTTCTAGAATGGTTTGAGGGCTGGACAATTTAATGAATCTTTAGCCCACAAGCCCGCCGATTCCATGGACGAGATCATTGCCAGAGAAGAATGTTACATCAAAGGGGAGGAAAGTAACGTAGAGAAGAAAGCAAGAGATGTGAAAGAGCGCACTTCAAACAACTCAGAACGAAGAAATTACCAACCACCAATAGACAGGGATCGGGCACCTTACATAAAGAAAGAAAGGCGACCTTATGCACCCTACTTTACCAAACCATGTCTGGATGACTTTACTCCACTAAACACTCGACTAGAGCGCATCCTGAAGGAAGTTTACGAGTCAAAACTGATTCCAGAAGCACCAGCACCACGCTTTCCAACCGTCGGAACAGACAGGAACAAATGGTGCAAGTATCACAGGATCCGAGGACACAACATTGATTCATGAATCCACCTCAGGCAGGAATTTGAAAAGCTGATACAAAATGGGAAATTAAAACGGTATGCTCAAGAGAAGAAGGGCGAAGACAAGCGGAAGTCAGAGAACTCGGAAAGAGAGGTAGAACGAAGAGAAAAGATACACCTTAAATACTATCTCAGGAGGTTTCGCAGGAGGAGGTGAATCCAGCTCGTCCCGCAAGAAGTATATAAGATAGGTGATGTTATGCCAAGAAAATACCAAACAAGTAGCAGAGCGTGAGCCTGACATTTTATTCTCACCCAAAGATTGTCAAGACGTTGTTCCTCATGATAATGACCCCATGGTCATTACTCTGCAAACCTTCAAATGGGATATCAAAAGAGTGTTAATAGATACGGGGAGTTAAGCTGATATCCTATACTACGAGACTTTTGAAATAATGGGGATTGATCCTGAACAGTTACAACCTTTCAAAGGGATACTGGCGGGATTCACTGGCGAGCAAGTACATGTACGAGGGTACATCACTTTAAAGACAACCTTTGGCTTTGGATCTCAGGCAAAGACAATTCGAGTCAGGTACCTTGTAGTCAATTCGCCCAACTACTATAATATAATTATCGGGCGTCCTGCTTTTAACCTCTTAGGGGGTTTCTTATCTACTAAATTCCTAGTAATGAAATATCCTCTGGACAACGGGAAAGTGGGAACAATTAAGGGCGACTAAAAAATCGCCAGAGAGTGTTATCATAGTTGCCTACGATTGCAGAAAGGAAAAAAGAAGGCGAACAATGAAGAGAATCATACTGTAAACATGATTGATTTAGACCCCAGAGAAGATTTTCAACATGAACGCCTCGAGCCTACTGAAGATCTGAAAGAGATATCCATTGGTCCAAAAGCACATCAAACGACCAAAATTAGGAGATCTCTAGACCAAGTGGAAGAAGCTGCCCTCACGAACTTGTTACGAAAGAATCTAGACTTATTCGCCTGGCAACCTTCAGAAATGCCTGGAATTGATCCTGACGTCGCTTGCCATCAACTATCTGTGAACCTTAGCGTAAAACCAGTAGTACAATGAAGGAGGAAGCTATGTGAAGAAAGAAGAAAAGTGAAGAAGTAAAGAAATTGGTCGACGCCCGCTTCATCAGTGAGATTAAATATCCAACTTGGCTGGCGAACACTGTTCTCGTCAAAAAGTCATCAGGAAAGTGGCGAATGTGCGTGGATTATACATATCTCAATATGGCATGTCCCAAAGACCCATACCCGTTACCTAACATTGACCACCTTATTGACAACGCTTCAGGTTTCAAAACTCTAAGTTTCATGGATGCTTATTCTGGTTACAACCAAATAAGGATGGATCCCTTGGATGCTCCAAAAACAGCTTTCATGACCAACAACAAAAACTACCATTATGAAGTCATGCCGCAGGGGCTGCATTCCAAAGATGCATGGATACAACTTTCTCCCAACAGATAGGGCGAAACCTTTAAGTATATATAGATGACTTAGTAACAAAAACTAAAGAAGGTTTCAACCACAGTGATGATCTAGAAGAAATCTTGGGTCAAGTAAGGAAGTACAATATGAAGATGAGAAAAACACAAGAAGGGGGGGTTGAATTGTGTTTGCTTTTTCTTCATTTTCTCCTACTGAAGTCACTAATCAGAAGCAGATAAAGTTCAGCTTCTGAAGTAATGTTCAGATTCTAAATGCAGCGGATAAAACAGAGAGAGAGAGAAGAAAGACACAAAACAATTATACAGGTTCCATCCACAAACTGGAAGTAGTCCTGTCTCCCTTACACTTCCAAGGAGAGTTCACTAAACTGTCCCCCTCATTATAAGGGTATCATAAAAAAATGATAAATTATTTGAAAAAGTCGTAATATTTAATAAATGTCTTGATTTGTGTAAATTGTCAAAATTTGACAATTAAAAAGGAATGAAGGTAGTAAGAAAATTTTTTAATTTTTTTGGGTCATATTTATATAAAAAATGTCACAACTTTTAAGGTGTAGTTATTGTTTTAAAGACTTTTCTACCTCTCATTTAATGGTTATCTTTTTAAAATTAGCGGGTGTATTTTTTTATTAAAAAAATAAAGGTATATTTCTAAAAATATTTAAAAAGTTACAACAATTAATAATTATATTGATTTTAATTTTTTTTTGTTTTTATCCTTATAATAAGGACCTGAGAAAGTAAAACTTCTAAAATGTGTGTTCTATATAATAATCACAGTGAATATTACTAATATAAATTACCCCTAAAAAATACTGATAGAATTAAATTAATATACTCTATCAGTGTATAATTATTTTAACATGCATTCAATAATGTTTTGTCATGTCAATTAATGAATATGAACACACTTAAGTTGTCGTATTCATTAATTATTGTGACATATAATTGGATGCACGTGTGAAATAATTATAATAGTAAAACGTACTAATTAAACTCATAATAATAATATTTGCGGTAATTTTTTTATTGTAAAAAAAAGTTATTTTTTTGTATAATATTTTGACATAACAATAATAATATAAATTTAAGAAACTAAACTACCACCCAAAGGCTAAAACACAATTGTCCTCGTGAGCTTAGCTCAGTTCATTAGGACAAATACATACTATATGTAAGGTCTGATGTTCAAACCCCGACCACCACAAAAAAAAAAGCAAAATACATGACACTTTTGTACATTCTCTTAAAACAAATATGACAGTTTGTAACATGTAACGCCCTATTTATTTATTTAATTATTTTGGTTGAGTTTAGAGTCTTTTATATGACTTATATGATTTATGTTGATAAGTGACATGTTGTTGTGTATTAATATTTTATTAAGTGGCTTTATATTATTATTTAGTAGGATATGTTGGAAA
>Ga0315914_1004264_pt1 | contig 21416 bp, 10 predicted proteins | sample MpolenodulesMG_FD_203920 | JGI IMG/M metagenome (GOLD analysis project Ga0315914, IMG submission 203920) | Medicago polymorpha root nodule microbial communities from Los Angeles, California, United States - elongated nodules | ecosystem: Host-associated > Plants > Roots > Nodule | place: USA...
CGGAAGACTGGTGGGAAACCGCTCAACGTAGAATGGTGGCAAATGGCATGGAGGTGAACTGGGAGAATTTTAAGCAAGTAATGTTAGAGAAGTATCTCTCCTTGTCATACAAAGTCAGGAAAGAGCAGGAATTCCTTCAATTGAAGCAAGATAATGTGTCGGTGACGGAATTCACTAAGAAGTTTGAAGAGCTGTCTCACTACTCTACTCACAATGAGTATGCAGGCAATGAAATGTGGAAGGTAAATCAGTACAAGCACGCTTTGAGAGGTGAAATCTATGCAGTGGTTAGCCAGCAGAGGTTAATTGATGAAGGACAATAAAGGAAAATAATAGGTTGTAATAATTAAAATATAAAATTTAATGGATAATTGATTATGGTTAACTCAAAAGCTAGGAACTGTAGCTTCAACCAGAATTGCCTTTGGAGAAGAGAATTGCTTTTGTAAAGTTGAACCAAACATGTGACAAATTGCTTTTTTTCAATTCGAGATTGTAGAAGTGATTATGAACTAGGAAAAAGCTGAACCAAACAAACACTAATTCTTTAAACTCTAACTTATCGTTATACATGAATCAATTTAATACTGTGCGAGTCTATCTTTTTCTTTTTTTTGATATAAGACGGGACCACTTTATTTTCAAAACAAGTAAAAATAAAATTATAAAATGATCACTTGACGCTTACGATTTGTTTCTATAAAATGACACTAGCACTTAAATTGCTTGGGTCATGCAATTTAATTATGATGTCTAACTCCAAATATATTCACTGTAGAACTAATCTTATGATTAACTATCACAAACTCGTAAGTGTCGGTTGAAAAATCATTTCATAAATATTTCCCGCAATAACTATAATTTGTCAGCTTAAACTTTAAGAAAAACAATCCAACGTTCGAATTATATAAAAAAAGTAGTTTTGGAGAGTAAAACAAACAAACGGTAAGCACCAATAAATGAGATCCAATTCATCAACTATTTCAGTTTGTCATATAAACAGAACACGTGGAGTAAATCCAAGAAAAGAGACAAGATCCACACTGAACTTGAAGCAGAGTATATTTCCTCAGATCTCTTGCACCGGCAACCAGTACAAACATAGAACGGTCTTGTTTCCTTGGCCAACGTGTCATCATAACTCAGTGGGACCAATCCACCAAATCTATTTGATTTTCCATGTTTTTCTCCTGTTTTCTCAATTCTCAACACAACACTTCCATGTATAAAAAGGAACAACCACTCTCTAATCTAATAATAACACACACTCATTCCCTATCCCACTATGCATCGTCTACTCATTCTTTCCATCCTCATTTCCTCCTACCTCTCACTTCCACCACTTGCAGGTATTGTATTGCTTCCATTCCATTATTGCATCTGTAGCGTTGACACTTCTGATTGAATGTGTGTCTATTGTAAACATGTGTCAATGCCCTAACACCAATAAGTCACATTCACATATGATAGATTATTGTTACTTGTTTTCATGCATAATGCTAATAATGTTTTCATTTCTTTATTAATTGTTACAGATGGTAGTTCCATTGGAGTGAACTATGGTCGCATAGCAAACAACCTACCCTCAGCATTCAAAGTAGTCAAGCTTCTAAAATCACAAGGAATCGACCGGGTCAAACTCTACGACACCGACCCGGCCGTTCTTAAATCTTTATCCGGATCCGGAATCAAAGTAACCGTAAACCTCCCAAACGAACAACTCTACCACACAGCAAAAAAACTCTCCTACGCCCTCACATGGCTCCAAAAAAACGTCGTCGTTTACCACCCCAAAACCATAATCGAAGCCATCGCCGTCGGTAACGAAGTCTTCGTGGACCCACACAACACCACCAAATACCTCATCCCCGCCATGAAAAACATTCACAAAGCTTTAATTAAATTGAACCTCCACAATTCCATCAAAATCTCTTCACCAATAGCTTTATCCGCTCTTGGATCCTCTTACCCATCTTCAACCGGGTCATTCAAACCCGAATTAATCGAACCCGTTATTAAACCAATGTTGAACTTCCTACGTGAAACGTCGTCGTATTTAATGGTCAACGTTTACCCCTTCTTCGCTTACGAGTCAAACGCTGACGTCATCTCTTTAAACTACGCTTTGTTTCGTGAAAACCCGGGTAATGTGGATCCGGGTAACGGGTTAAAATACTACAACATCTTCGACGCACAAATCGACGCTGTTTTTGCAGCGCTTAACGCGCTTCAATACGACGACGTTAGAGTGGTTGTTAGTGAAACAGGTTGGCCTTCGAAAGGTGATAGTAACGAGGTGGGTGCATCCCCACAGAACGCTGCTGCGTACAACGGTAATCTTGTTAAGAAGATTCTGAATAACGGTGGGACCCCTTTAAGGCCGAATGCGAATCTGACCGTTTATTTGTTTGCGCTTTTTAATGAGAATGGGAAAGTGGGACCTACTTCGGAGAGGAATTTTGGGATGTTTTATCCTGATATGAAGAAAGTTTATGATGTTCCGTTTACTGTGGCGGGGTTGAAGAGTTACCGTGACGTACCGGCGCCAGGAACTGAGTGATTTATTCATTGCTTTGTAATAGGTCGAGGTTGTGAATTTAGGAAATGTTAATTTCATTTTGCAGATATGTATTGGGATTAAATTTTATTGGGTATCACTTACTTTTTTTAAACATGTTAGTATGTTAATTGGCTAATATTTGTTAGATTTGTTGGGAAACTTCATCTGCTTTGATCAATGTCATGTGCAAGTTGCACGATTCACATTTAATTAAGACATGTCTCTCAATCTTATGCCTACTGATCTCTTAGTTATATACCATATGAATTAATTTGATACAAAATATATGAATTTTCATGATAATCATGATGATTATAATCACTCGAGAATAAGATAGATGATTGAAAATTTTAGATGTTATCAACTCAACCAAGATGTCAAGCATGAAGTCATGGTTTTCTATCAGCTTTTCTCCTTTGTCCATCAACATTTTTTGACAAAAACAAGGTCTTCTTTTAATTCACTGTTTTTCGGGTAAAATTCAATTGTCCCGTCGATTAATATATAAAATATTAGGAATTTCGTTGTTGAATGTATTAGTAGAAGAAAATGTGTGACGAAATATAAAGATACGTGGGAAAAAATATTATGAGATAATACAAGTTAGCACTTGATTTTGGACATTTCACAATTGAAAATACTCAAGCACGAAAGTTTAATGATAGAATTTAAGGTGCTAACTTGACATTATGACTTCAAGATGCTAAGTTCAAACTTCAAGATTACTGACAAATAAATTAGATCTTCCCGGTACAACCAATCCTACTTATATACTAGCAACATCTTGTTTATAGTTCATGCCACCAATGAAATAGCCAGCCTCAAAAGCTTATCAAAATAGAACAACAAGCAAAACAAAACATATGATCTTGAAATGTACACACTATTCATTTTCAGAGCAAGCAGAGAATTCAGCTTCGATTCAGACCCACAAATCAAAATAAATATGCATTGGAATTCCGTTATTTGAACTTACTATGTTAGATTTGTTATACAGAACAAATGAAAATATGACATTAAAACTTTATAGGTATTTTCATGTGCAAATTAGGTGACTGAAAGAGATATTTTTGGAGCTTGATTCAAACATCTTCCTTAACTTATGTGGGTCTAAATTAAGTTCTTTTGTATCCGAATCTTCTATGTACACGCATACAAAAGGTTGAAGCAATTTACAGATTGAAGTTGTGGACAGCTTCCATTCAAGATGAGCAAAGCTTTGATAGATTAATGAGGAAAGATAACAAAAAATAAAAGAAGGCTACACAATTTTTTTTAAAGGGAAAGAAGGCTACACAATAAAATTCCATTTGTTACGATATTCAATTTCTTAAATAGGAAAGAAGGCTAGATAATAATTAGGTGTGGTGGATAGTGCTTGGTGGAGATGCCGTGAGGTAACCAATCGACCTCCTCGAATTGGTCGATCTGTGGATCGACCTTGCATAAATAGGTGTGAATGGTTCCTCTGCATATTCCATATTATATATTGTCTCTCTAACTTGGCCATCCCCAAGGGTCTCATAGCCCTGGATCGATCTTCCCCAAAGGTCTTATGCCCTTAGATGGAGTACTGACTTGCAGGTACCATACATAACCTTGAGCGTTGAGGCTAAATGTAACAAGTTCTATTTTTTAAAGCTTCAAATTTCACTTGTAATTCTTTATTTTAGTTAAGGTGGAAGGGAGGAACATGAATATGATTATAGTAACCTTTAGTTAGGGTGATTTTATCTTGGGACTAACTTGATCTTATCCTTATATTGTCCCGTCTTTATTGAACTCATATCCCATTGGGTTCAATTGAATTTAGTGTAGGGATCGAATCAAAATTATTAGCCTTTGTCCTTGTATTGTCTCATCCTTATTGAACTCATATCGCATTGAGTTCAATTAGTTTTAGCGTAGGAATCAAATCTAAATAACTAGCCCTTGTCTTTATATTGTTCCATCCTTAACGAACTCATTGCATTGGGTTCAGTTGAGTTTATCGTAGGGATTAAATATAAATAATTAGCCCTTATTGAACTCATATGACATTGGGTTCAATTAAGTTTAATAATTAGCACGATCTTAGTCAAGACTGTTTGGATATAAGATCTAGTCAAACATTGTCTATCTCGTCCATTATGCACCCTTAAGGCCTTAACCAATAATTATCTAATAGTTAATAAAATTATATATTGTTTGAAACAAAAAGTAAAAAGAATTTTTTATTTTATTTTATGGTATCCAGTATTCAAACCATAGACTTTGCATGTATTATGCATTATCATCTAAACAAAGCTCACGAAGATTAAAAAGAAATATCTAGTTTAACTATGAGAAACTAAAATATGTAATTATTAAAAAATAATTGAACTGGTATAATACATTGATTATAAATTATATCTCTCATATTTTCCCACTTTTATTTATAAGTGTTGCCTTAACCGCAACCTAAAAAATGAAAGTGGAAAAATACAGGGACATAACTTTGATCATGACACAGTTCCTACGTTGCATATGGAATAGTCTTTTCATTTTATAACATCAATAACCTTACCTTTACTTGTAGAATAGTCGATGTGGGCTCTACAAATAAAATAACACAAATAGAGCATGAAACTTGGTCTCCTTTCTGATGAAGCAAAGCCTTCAATGCCATGATGTGTAGTGAAAAATATTGAAGGCAAAACAAGTTTAAAAGTCTTGTCTAACCCGTCTATTGTACACCCCTAATCATCGTACCATCCAAACAAAAATATGGTTATGATTACCTAATTTCATGATCAAAGAACAAAAAAAGAAAAATGAATATCTAGTTTAAGAAATGAACTGTATACAATCAAGGTATCCCACGTCTGTAACATATGTTCCATTTGATCTATATGGTTATGATTACCTAATTTCATGATCTATATGTGGTGTGTTCTGCATTAAGTCATCGTTTTCTATCAGCTTATCTCCTTTGTCCATCAACAACATCTTCTTCTAACTCACTATGTTGCAATTATTTATCGAGGCATGGGGTTCATACATCACCCTCAGACCACCAATTTTTGTCGCAGTTAGTTTCACCTGACTCGAATTCCTGTGTGTAGGTCTCATATTTGAAATGAGTTTTGGAGATTTTCTTTGTTGTGCTTGTCTGCCACTGCTTGTCTCTTGCTATTGTTGGAACATTCTTATACGGTTGGTAATTCTACAGTTTGCCTCTCTAACTACATATATGCGATCATGGATTTTATATTATGGTTCTTCTGATCATCATGCAGTTGGTAATTCATCTCTTATCTCAAATTTCTCACCTCCTAAATTACCTCACATTACTTTTACTAATGGTTCAAAGACACATGCTAGTATTCAAGCTTCACATTTCTAATCTCTATCTTTTATTGGAAGTTACTTAATTTTTTTTTTTGAAGGAAGTTACTTAATTTTATTAATGCATTTAAAGAAATAAATTTGTTATATTTTACATATTTTCAAAATTCGAATACAAATCAGTTAATATTAAAACTTCAAATAAAATAAGCATAATCCTTCAAAAAAACAAATAATAAAATAAGCATAAATAATGTAATTTGGAATAATATATGGAAAAATAGGATCTAACAAAAATATATTAGTTCACTTATTATATTTCTCAACTTTATATTTTAAATCAATATCAATTTTGTAACATTTAGACAATATTTTTAGAAAGCCACTACTATTGGTCCAATAGTGAAGGGTTGGGTAGTATTCATGTTCAAAAGTGGAGTTATCGAAGGAGAAATATTTGTATCACTATTTTTTGACAACTTTTGAGACGGTTTTTTCTTTCAGATTTACATTGTGTACTTACTGAGTATTACTTTAGTTTTATATCAATACCTACATTTTGTTGTATATTTTAGTCGTCCCAAAAATGATGGTTCAAATAACATATTTTTTTTAGAGATCAAATAATATATTTCTATTGAAGTTATAGAATGATAAATACAAAATAGAAAAATGAAATTTTAGATCAACTAGAATTCAATAATTGAAAAATTTAATTTTTTTTAACTAACTATAACTATTTATTAAAAATTAAAATTTGAACTGATATTTGAAAGGTCTTTCATCGCAAATCCAAATCTTCACCCTTTCCCGTTACTAAGTCATCAATTCGAATGAATTTAGATATATAAACAAGTCAAAGAAAAGAAGTTGGATAAATGAATCATACTCTCTGATATTTGTTGGAAGATATCATCTCTTTTTATAAGGTAAACAATTTACTTTTACTTGTCAACCGGTCGATGTGGGCTCAAGACAGAAACACAAAATCTACAATACCAATGTTTCTCATGTCGCTTATATATACGTCTCTACAAAGTGCCTTCTGTAAGTCATACTTCTCCCAATCCACAAATGCGTTTTTAATCTCTTCTTTTCACATTCATTCATTTGTTTCTAATCATTCTTCATTCCCTTTTCTCAAAACAGAGCATAAATAAAGAGTTTATTTTAGATTTCGTGGGGGGAGCAAAACAAAGCTTCAATGACATTTCACACATATTAAGAAATGTTATTGATATTGTGTGAAATAGATATTATGAGTTGTTTTACAAAATTGTCCTTAATAAATTATATGAGAAAGATAAATGAAAGAATTGAAAGAAGAAAGAGTAATAAATAGTTAAGGATATAATAAGAAAAATAACATTAATGTTTCATTGGTATTGTAAAGTGACATACAATTTAAGACAATTTTTTTCTCTAAAGGGACATACAATTTGGGACGAAGGGTGTTAAGAGTCCCACATCGGTTAGAAGTTGGCCTGACAATTTGTTTATAAGTGGGGGCAATCCTCACCTCACAAGCCGGTTTTGTAGGGTTGTGTTCGGCCCAACCAAGATTTCTAAGATGGTATCAGAGCCTCTTCACGGTTCTTTGGGCCACCTGTTATCAGGTTTCCGTTATCGGGCCACTCGTCATTTATGTTCACACTTCAGATGTGCAATCCTGAGCGTGAGGGGGTGTGTTAAGAGTCCCACATCGGTTAGGAGTTGACCTGACAATTTGTTTATAAGTGGGGGCAATCCTCACTTCACAAGCCGGTTTTGTGGGGTTGTGTTAGGCCCAACCACGATTTCTAAGATGATATTAGACTATAGTTAGTTAGAGTGTTTGAGAAGATTGGTTAAGAGTTAGTTAGAGTTAGTTACACAACTAAACTCTATATATAGGAACACTCATGTATCATTTCAATTATCTTTTATGAAATCTAGTTTACTCTACTATGAGTCACTATGAGTATCTCCCACATGAATACACCTATGCTCTCTTTCTAGCTGATCACTATGATCTTTATCCCTGAGATTCCATGATTCATAACATGGTATCAGAGCGATACCCTAGGGATGAAGATGATGATGCTTCCGTTTGCGATTCAACATCCGATGAAGATGAAGATTCCGGTGACGATGAAGTCCTCACAACTTCAGCAAACGTTTTGGAAAATTCAGCTTCTTTCGATGACATTGTTTTAGGTAGTTTCGAGTCTCCAATTGTTTCGGTTTCTACTCCTTCGATTGAACCAAAATTCGATGGATTCTCCATCAAGATTGGTGAGAATTCTTGTGCTATCATTGATCCTTGCTGCAACATCATCGTTGAAGATGATTATGTGTTCATTGATTCACAAGAGGATGAGAAACTGCAGGTTCTTGAACCTCAATTGAAGATTCATTGCTCTGATTTCATTGTTTCTGAAGTGTCGGAAGAATTCGTCATTCACACAGCTCCGATGAGATTGAGGAGCACTGTTTACGACGTCACCGCCGTGAGGCTTTTTGCCTCGTGGTTGTTCATCGGAAAACAAGCTGAACAACTTGTTTTCGCCGTCAAAAATCAGCTTCGCGTTTTCGAACTACATGACGAATCAATCGTCGTTTTCGATCCCCGCGGAAGATTTGGTTTGTGTTCACTGTTCTTTGTTTTCAAAGCTCTCCAACAAATCTGATTCCGTTTGTGGTGGATGATGACATCTCGTCATTACGTAATTTTCTATGTAATTTGATCACATTTTGGAGTTCACAAAGCAACTTATGCAGCAAGAAAAGCAGAAAAACTGATGAAAATACAAAGAAAGAAAACGTGTCACGATTTGGTAAAAACGTGACACGATTTTAGAAGACCAAAACATGCTTTCGACATTGAGGAAAACGTGTCACGATGGCAAAAACGTGACACGATTTGAGGAAACCCTAATTCAGCTGTTTGTTATTCAGAGGAAAATGTGTCATGATTTACTTAAAACGTGTCACAATTTTGGGCGAATTTATGTGCCTATTTAAGCTAAAGTCTATTCCAAAGACAGGGGTTATGATTTGAAGAGAGCAAAGTGCGATTTTGAGACTACAAGACGGCTAAGAGTGCGATTTCTTCATCCTTTTACCTGTTCATGTATGTATTGATTCCTCTAATGATTATGTTATTTATAAACACCATTATGAGTAGCTAAATCCATTAGAGGTTAGGTCTGAGATGATTCTTTGTAACCCTAATTGAAACATGTTGCTTTGAAACTCTATTTATTGTGAATGACAATCTAGTTTTTATCCAATTCAATTGTTCTTAATGTTTTTATATCCTGATCAAATATAAATATGATTTAGTGAGAACGAATGACTACTGACCCTAGCTTTCGACTTAGACCTAATTGAATTGTTCTAATAAACATGGTTAGTCTAGGATTGGATAATCCTTTATTAGTGATATTAGGTTAACGTGCTTAAACCTTCAAATATTGTTAGACCACCTAAGGAATTAAGGGCTATAATCCTAGAAGAGGGTCCTAACTCAAGGGATTGATTAGGACTATTTTGTTAACTATCGTGGAACTAGTGAATCATTCATAAGAATAGGTGCAATATACCAATTAGGGGAACATCGATGACTCAAAAGACCTAAACTCATCTCTCTCTTATTCTTAAAACCAATCTTTATTTTCTGTCTTTACTTTTATGCAATCAAACCAATCAACTGCTTAGTGGCAAAACAAAATAACTTTTTATACATCCTATTTTACAACGTAATTGAATTATTGAGATTAAAATCAGTCCTTGTGTGAACGATATTTTTACTACTTCGATAGTATTGGTACACTTGTCAATTGTCTATCAGTGGATACCTTGGGATAGAGGAAAGAAAAGCTTTGTTTCTCTTCGATTCAACACACCCATTACAGAAACTCAGTTTTTTGGCTGCTTTGTGCATTCCGATTCAGCTTCTCGACAGATCAAGAACACAAAACCCAGGTTTAGGTTTTCTCTCTGCACATCAATTTCAGTTCTATATTTTTCGATCAGAGAATTTTCCTTCACATTTGGAGAAGCACTTCCCTATAATCACGTTTACAGAATCTTTTATACTAAACACTTTTTTGGAAAAACTGTTTCTTGATTCCGATTTTGGAGGTGTATGGTTTCTGTCAACATCATAGAGTTCTGTAGAAATTCCTGTTTACAGAATTCTGTTATGGAGAAGTTTGTTTGATTTTGTGTTTGGAAAAGCGCTTTTAGGAAGAATGTGTTTGGTATAAGCTGTTTTTGGCAAAGCACATTTCAAATAAGTTATTTTGCAAAAGCACTTTTGAAGAGGCTGATTGAGGAAGTTAGGTATCAGGAAAGAAGAAGCAGAAGCAAGCATTTCAAATAAGTTTCAGACTGTCACAAGGCTTGGGCATTCTCACTGCTTGGGCTTGGGTCTTCTGCAGATTGGTCTTGTGTTACAACATAGTCTCTTGCTTAGTTTACCCCCATTTTCATAGTTCCATCATTATAGTTAGTTAGAGTGTTTGAGAATTGTTTGGTTTACCATTTTTTTTTTTTGCATTTCATTTGTCTTCTACTTTCATTGTATTTCAAACTCAAATTGGTAAATTTCCCACTTTGAATTTGAGGGGGACTATTAGACTATAGTTAGTTAGAGTGTTTGAGAAGCTTGGTTAAGAGTTAGTTAGAGTTAGTTACACAACTAAACTCTATATATAGGAACACTCATGTATCATTTCAATTATCTTTTATCAAATCTAGTTTACTCTACTATGAGTCACTATGGGTATCTCCTACATGAATACACTTATGCTCTCTTTCTAGTTGATCACTATGATCTTTATCCCTAGGATTTCATGATTCATAACAAAGGGAGTATATAATATATGGTTTTGTCCCCACTAGACAAAGTTTCTTGATTCATCCCTAAACAATACATATTGGGCGACTATCTTAGCTAAGACAGGAGATCGATCATCTAATTCCACATAATTATATAAGTTCTACTTAATATATTTCTCAAATTTTACAATTTAAATAAATGTCAATTTTGTAATATTTAGACAAATTTTCTTTACTTATATTAATTAATACTTTCAAATATATTTATATCAACATATTATCAAAAATAAAATCAAATATCAACATATTTTTAAAATCAAAAGAGAAGTGAGTTCTTAACATTTTCATTTTTATTTTATGTTCCTTTGCGGTGCTTGAGTATTCGGCACCAGTGACTTTGTAATTGTTTTGGTGTGCTTCTCGTTGCACGTCTTGTACGCGGGGATACACCAGTGATTTCTTAATATTATCTCATTTTGTTTTGTTCAAAAAAATCAAAAGAGAAATTATTGCGACACTTTCTGAAACTCTGATTTTCTTATTGAATGAAATCAAAATAAGTTATGTAAATCCACATTAAGTATTAAATAAAGAGAATATTACTAGCACTGGTCAATTGAAAAAGCAAAATATGCTTATGATTACACAGTATGACCAAAAGTGGAGTTATTAAATTTATATAATGTCTTGCTTACAAGAGCTTTAATTGTTTAAAAACCTATTAAAAAATTGTTTTTTTAAATACAAATCAAACACATAAAAAAGTCATAACTACACAATTTTTAATATAAAATTTTCAATTTTAGTATGCTTAAACAATGCCCTAAGACTTTGTTTGAGAGTTTGGAGAGGAGGGGAAGGAATAGCTTTGGGGAGACAAAAATATATGAAAAAATTGAGAAATCTTTCACATTTTTTGAAAGAGTATTTATTTTTTTTAAAACAAAAGAAAGTATTTTTTTTAGAGAGTGATAAATTAATACTTATGATTAATATATTTTTAATTTTAGAAATATTGTAACAACATATATTAAATTTGAAGAATTCATATAAACCTTCCCACCTCTCAAAACCCTCCTCCAATATATTACAAATTTTTAGTTCTCCAAACGAAGATGATTATATATTTTGAAGAAAAATAAACCTTCGAAATCTTCTCCTCCTAATATAATCTATTTCCTCCTAAAAAACACTTGTTAAAATTTTCCTAAGCTAATACAAAACAAAATGAAAATCTTGTCCAAAATTTCCCTAAGCTAATACGAAACAAAATGAAAATCTTGTCCAAAAATAAAAAATTGAACTTTTATTTATGAGCTCTTTCATCATAGGTCATGAATCCTCCGGTTTATAAGAGTTGCTTTGACAGCACCATAAATAACCAAAGACTACAAAATAGGAGGAAATATGACCACGATAATGACACTTTGACAGCAACATTGATTTGAAAATGAAGCAAGTCATTTCTTTTTACAACATTAAAAATCTTACTTTAACTTTGGACTAGTCGATGTGGGCTCTACAACCAACAAAAACAGAAACAACAGCAACAAATTACAAAGTTATATTTGTGCTTTGAAACACTGAGAGGCAACAAACTTTTGATCTTAATTATATATTTGTAGCATATTGCTTGTTCAATTTTTATGATGATTAAAAACATTCACAACTTTGGCTAATGACTCAATGCTGGGAAGTGTCCAAAACATATATACATACAGCTGACGGAATATCACATTTGAGTTTCGATAGACTTATCAAATATAGCTACGTTGTGACATCATTGCTCCTTATAAGATATCTTATAGCTGACAGCGGATAAGCTAATCGATTAAATGTGTAATGTTTGGTAAAATTCGGCAATGCTATATAGTACGATAAATCCATACACGGAAGTAGACGAATGCACACATGTCTAGTTCTTAAGCACACTTGTCCAATTCTTAAGAAATTTTAAAACTGATTTAGTATGCTGTGACGGAAATCATGGGTAGTGGCTATTAAAAAGGTTGACAACTATAACATGAGTAGTGTCGAAAATAAGCAAGTTACGGAATACATGGCTGCATTGCAAGCAAAAACTACTTTCGTCGACTTTCGTCACTCTAAGTTTTGTACTATCCATCATTTTGGTAAAATTAGTGGTTGATTTGGTTATAAATATGAAATGACATAAAAATGATATATTTAATTAATATTTAATTTTTTTAAATTAAGGTTCTAGGGATAAAATTGCGATAAATAATGATAAGTTATAAGCTACTTGAATTAGCTTATCAAAATCTGCTATAAACTAGTAAAAATAAATTATGAGCTCGAGAAAGTGACGGTTATCAAACGAGTCTTATTTTGTCTAATGAGCTTATATGACATAAGATATAAGCTATAAGCTCAAAAATATGTCTGACCAAATAGACGCATGATAAATCATGTCTAATGACTTAGTGATTAAATCTACCTCTACACAGAGATCCTTCTGTCAGTCACATTTCTCCCAATCCACAAATGCGCTTTTAATCTCTTGTCACATTCATTTGCTTTTAATCATTCTTGATTGATTTTTTTTTTCTCAAAACAGAACATAAAGATAATTTTTTAGATTTAGTGGGGGTGCAAAGCAAAGCAAAGCTTTAATGCCATGTAAAATGAAAAATATGTTATTATAAAAATATTATCATTAAAAATTTATAGGAAAATGCATGTTAAAAATAGAAAATGGTGGAAAGAGTACTTTGCGGATCTAATAAATTAGTTACCCGTTCATATGAATCTGTTATGTACAAGCATACATGTGGTGGAAGCAACATTAAAGATTGAAGTTGAGGATATCTTCCAATTAAGATAAAGAAGCTTTGAAAAATTAGTTAAGTAGTGAGTCGGTAGACATATAAAATTGTTCTTAGTTAGAATTATTGTTTCATCGTACACAACGCCTTGAAGTACCCTTTTGTGATTTAGATAAGGTGACTTGGTTTGAGGTCTGTTATGGGTTTTACACACGGTTAAATCTGGTTACAACTTAATTATGAGGGATATTTTACGATGTTATTGGTTCCATGTTGAAAGGGATTGGGATGATGTTTGGAAAATTTGTGCACCATCTAAGCCGCGTCTTTGATTATCGAGGATGCGTAGGTGCTGAATTCCAACTCGATAAATTTTGTTATTACGATACGACATGTTGAGTGTCCAAGCCAGTGTCCTCATTGTGAGGTAGAGGTGGAGAATGATATATGCATGAATGAAGACGGTAACGCTGCATGAGTTGTTGTTGTGCTGCTCTGATGTACATGGCAAAGTCGAAACAAAATAGTTTGGAATAATAGCCGAAAATCTACTAAGCAAATTGGTTTCAACAACAACACGGATTACCCCCCACCGGGTGGTCTTAAAAAGTAGAGATCGATGGTTAGGAGACAAGTGAAGATTATACTAGTATACCGTTAAATACACAAAAGTAAATGAAAATATATTTCAACTATGAAAAATAATGGGTAAATAAGTTTTTTAACGGTATAAATAAATCAAATTTTGTCTTTAGTCCTCATAAAAAATAAGTGGTATAATTCCTATAAATATTACTCCATAATTCCTTAAATTAGCGGCCTAGTTGAACTATGTGCACTATTTACATAACATACTTTGATCATAATTTTCGGTTATTATATACAGACAAATGGTAACATATAAGATTTTGTTGAATTTGTCTCAAACCAATATTTTATAATTTATTTTGGGACATCAAATTTGTATTTGTTTAATTGTTCTTAAATTTTTGAATGATTTTTTTTTAACTTGTTTTAAACATTAAATTACTTTATTTGAAAAAATGAGCTCAAAATTTAATTTGTCCATATTTTCATTACTTTGGGAATAAAATTGAATACTAAAAAGTGTGAATTTATCACAAGTCATATCTCCTCCTCTTCCCACTCTTCATTTCTACAGTTGTCTTCACGGCAACATAAATAACTGAAGGAGAGTATGAGATGGAGATATGACCTAGATTATCACAAATTCCTTAATCAACAATACAGTAGTCCTTTCTTTTTATAACGTTAACAGATTATTTTTACATGTGTGCTAATCGATGTGGGCTATAAAATACAATAGGATCCATATTTAAGTCTTTTATAGCCATCTCATGATGTTCCTACATTACTAATCTGCACAAAATAAATTTTTGCTTTTAAGACTTTGACTCATTTTGATCCCAAAATTAAAAGACTCTTGAGGCAACAAACTCTTGATGTTAATAATATATTTGTAGCATATTTCTTGTTCAATCGTATGCCTACTAAGCTTAGAAGCAACAACCCTGTGACCAATATATCAAGCCTGCCAACCGATGCATTGTTTCATTTCTTGATTTCAAGACAACTGTGATGTCAATTGCTGCACTATCTCCAATTCAATTTCTTTGTTTACATTTGTAATTTGTATTACTGGATATCTAGACATAGTACCATATCTATGTTCCATTTCATTTCTACCAGCTTTGCTCTTTTTTTGTCCATCAACAATGTCTTCTTTTTATCTACTATTTTTGTGTAAAATTCTCTTGTCCCTTTTTAGTCCATCAACTATATCTCAAGATTTTCGTAATCTTTTAATAGATTGGTGAGCTTTAACAATTTCTGTACAATCATTAAGACACAGCTCTTCTTTTAAATTACTTTCAGCTTTCTGAAATACTAAACGGAACAAAGAAGAAATAGATAAGTAGTATTTGAAGCTTCTTACCCGAGTTCCATTCCTCAGTTGGTTGACTTTACTATTGACCATTTCTCAATGAACAAGCTTATCGAGTTTTTGCGTATATACAGGTAACACAAGATACAATGAATGCAATGCAACAAAAGTAATGTAACATCGAAATTGGGAATTATCCTTTTTTTTTCCTCTGCACGACATCGATATCCTCTGAAGACCACAATCTACTCCGTCTTCCGAGATTATTAGGAGATTCTAGAAAAACTATGGTTTTACCCATTTCTTCTAGCTTACCATGCATCCCAAAAACTTTTACATCAAAAGTTACTAGTGATTTTTCTATAAGTACATTTATTCGAATTGTTGGATGAAAGCTGCAATTTTCCAATATCTGTATCACTTTATGTTGAACAAAAACAGGCAATGTCTAGAAATATAGTCTTGTAATCATCTTCTAACATGTCATAACTTATTCGAAGTTTGTTTAGGATATCATCATGTGGAACTTCAAGAGTCAAAGGAAGGGCTTTTGTTTAAGATTTTATTTTCAAGTTGGCTTTTAGAACTCATATCATCAAAGACAAGAAGAACCTTTTTATTTGATAAAAGTTTTCTTAAGCTGTCCTTTGCTTGGCTTAATGTTTCAATTACCATTCCTTTTATGTTCAGATGAGAAAGAATTTTATTAGCAACTTACATCAAATTGGCTTCTGATTTTCTTGAAGAGAGCAGTACCAAGAGTTGCTTCTGATTTAACTAGATTATATAAGCGGTCAAAAAATCATACTTAATTGATAAACTTTTGGCTTTTCTTAATAAATGAATCGACATAATTTATCATTAATTTGAACTGTTCAATTTTATAATTTAAATCAATATCAATTTTGCAACATTTAGACCATTTTCCTTTCCTTATTTTGATTAATATTAATTATACATATATCATCATATATTTTAATCAAAATCAAATGCTCACCAAAATCATTATTTTCCGTTGATTGTTTGGTTGGGTAAACGTTGTTGAAATGCAGATATTCGAGTTTGAACTCAAAATTGTTCACTTTTCCATACTTCAATATGCGAGTTTAACCATTAAACTATTTGACAACTAAAATTTAAAAACAAATTCAATCATCGAACCAGATATCAAATTTTATTTTAAAAAAATATGGTATTAAAATTCAAACTTTTATGTCCAATGAGCTTAGGTGTGCTGGAGTTTGAAACTCAAACATCGTACTAGATTACTTGACTCAACAAAAATCAAACTTTGATTGGACAATGCCTTTATAACAAGTACACATTTGACAAAAAAACATTCTTATATTTATAGAGGGTAAAAACAAATTTAACCCGACAAAAAATTGAACTGATATCGGAGGAGTTTTGATCACGAGTAAACATCCTCAAGATTTGCCATTTGCAAACTATTCAAATCCAAATCAAAGATCCAGATAATTAAACAGTTGGAGAAATGAACAAATAGAAAGGATGTGGACTAATCATCAAACAAATTCTAATCTGAATTGATCTACATACCAAGATATCCTCTTTTTTTATAACGTAAACAACTTGCTTTAACTTGTGAAGTGGCGATGTGGGCTATGTGCAAAAACACAACACCGATCTACTATTGCATTTTCAATTTCTTCTTCTCACATTCATTCATTTCTTTCTAATCATTCTTTATTGATTTCACTTCTCCTAGCGGAACGATTGAATGGTCGATGTGTAATGTGTTTGTCTATACACTTAAACTTGTGTATGGTCGATGTGGGCTCTAGAAATACATTACCGAATCCTTCTGTTTCTTTAGAATGTAAGGGCTACATGAAGCATGAACATTGTCTATTTTAGTGTTGTAGGCTATAAATTTACAAGTTCCACCAGAAGTTATAGCGTTGACTTGGTCGTTGGAGTCGGAAAATTAAGGTGTGGAGTGATAAGGATTGTGTCAGGTAGGAGTCTCACCTCCAATGAATACAACTCAATCGTAGGTTTCCGGAAGTGACGCAGGATGACAATGTTCTATATCTTTTCAGAGAAGGATTGGAAAAAACTTTGGGAAGAAGTTTTATTGTTTCCACACCCTTGAACAAATTTTGCAAACACTTCACCAAACATGGAATCGCACGCCATTTTTTTTAAAACCAAATTACGAGTTGTGCCTTCTTGCATAATCATACCTTCTTTTATACAGAATTACATCTTTTTATTTGACCAAATTTCTTCAAAAATAATCTTTTTATTTGGCCATAGAACCATATCATTAATCTTTCAAAAATATTATGTTTACAAAACAAGGCCAGACGTAGCCTTATGCTACAATAAAAAAATGAATATTCAACAAAATAACATAAGATAAATAAAAATTTAAACTAATATTGGTGAGCTCTTTCATCCCTAGTCATCATATCTCCTCAAATCCCCAACTTCTCTAATTGATAGAGTTGCATTCACAAATTTTCAAAACTCATGAAATGAACAAAACAAAAAGATACAAATTGGGGACATGAGGGAATATGACTACTTTGTGCTCATTGAATTATTGTACAAGAGAAGAAGTCTTCATTTTATAACACTGTAGAAGGTTTTCTTTAACTTGTGAATTGGTCGATGTGGGACAATAAAGAAGTCACATTTCTTCCAAACCACAAATGCACTTTTAATCTCACATGATTCATTCTTTTGTTTCCAATCATTCTTCATTTCCTGTTCTCAAAACTGAACAAGAACAATATTTTTTAGTGAAACTTGGCCTTCTGGTCTCTTCAATGTCATGTGCAATGGAACTTCTATTCTCACATTTAAAGTCTAGGGACTGCATAACTGTTTCATCTTGCAGTTTCTATCTAAAGGACGGAGAAACTTTTGAGCATATCTTCCTTAATAGTCCTTTTGCAATATGGATTTAAGAGTAGCTATCTCAACTGATTGGTTATATAATGCATACATTTTGGTGATTTAGATTACTAGAAATGAAACTAGATTCAATTCTAATCTATTTTCTTATAACAAAGTTATATCCCTAGTCTTGTCAGCTCATGATTCAAGCAATTCCACTTCAAATGTTCCTTTCTCAGCTTTACAGCAGGCTCTGTGTATATCCTTCAGAGCTTTGGGGTTAATAATGCTAACACAAGGAAAGAAAATCTCATTGTCGAGGTTCTTTGGAATTGTCCGGAAATTCGGTGGATTAAAGCTAACATTGATAAATCTGCTATTGTCAATTGTTTTGCAATGAATATTTGTAGAAATAATGCTTTTCTTGGTGAGTTAACTTCTATTTTGAGCACAATTGAACATGCTAACCAAGAAGGTTGGAGCAAGTTATGGATTGACACAAATTCAATGTTATCTTTTGGAAACAAGGATTTTGTTCCTTGGACATAAGCGGTAAAAAAAAAATTACTTTATTTTGTTCCACATTTGGCTTTTCTTAAACAACCAAAAAAATTGAAAGAAAACAATGTAACAAGATGCTCTACTAAATACTTTGCTCAACCTACAAGGGACTTGGGGACTTCTGCAAGATAATTATACAATTTGGGTTCTTGATATGTCAAATATGAACAAATCTCAGAATTGATCACATATACTACGCTCTACCAAAACCATTGCTCAACGTAACATATATGTGGTCAACTAAGTTTTCTAGATATAAAAATAACATAATGGACACTGAAACAAGTTATTTTCCTTCCTTTCGAACATTTTCAATAATTATTATAGATCTTGATTCTTGAGTGGTTGCATATGGTTAGGAGTGTGTAGTGCATATGTGGCTGAGCTATGGGGTGTTATGGAAGGCTTGAAGATGGCTCGAGAATGTGGTTTTCATAAAGTGGAGCTTCATGTTGATTCGAAAGCAGTTGTCTCTAACTTGGTGGATGGTAAAGGTGGATCAGCAATGGGGTTGAGTTTGTTAACAAATATTAGAAGTTTGTTGGAATTAAATTGGGAGGTTCACATTTGCCATAACTTTAGAGAGGCTAATTCTTGTGCAGATGCTCTAGCTAACTTGGCGTGTGATGGTGGCTCTTCTTTGATTATTTATGAACAATGTCATGTTCAGATGAGATTATGTTTTTTAGTTGATTATGTAGGTGTTGCAACACCTCGTTCAATTAAACGTTAAGTGTTTTTTTTTGGGCTAAGGCCCTCTTGTACTCAAAAAAAAAAAAAAGCTCAGGGCTTCTTTTTATCTTCCACTTCCTTTTTGGTTCGCAAATATGAAATTGAATTGATCAAAGAAGAAGAAGGGAATAAATTTCACGATTATGAATTGTCTATTTCTATCACCTCTTCATCTTCATTTCAACCCAAAAGTTCAATATTTCATTCCTTTTTTTCCTGGGTTTGTTTCACATTCGTGGCTTCTTCCCTCCTTCAAAGTTCAAATTTTTTTTTCTTCCATATTTTGATTTATGGGTTTTGAGAAGCTGTTAAGATTTGGGTGAGTTAATAAAATGAGAAAAGATATTTGTACAACTATTTTATAACAACAACGTCTTAACAATTCTCTTTCATACTCTTATATGACATGTCATCCCACAATTATATTACACATCATCATGGTTAACAGAAATTTAACATTTTGGATTTTGGACTAAATTGGTTAACGAATTAACTATCAAGTAATGTAGGGACTTGTCTTATAGCAAGTGTGACTTTCAAAAACGAAAAAAAAAAACTAAGACTAAGGATGCTCAAAATTTTAACTATAATAGGAGGCAGGATCTTTTGTAACAAGTCAACATCTCTTACCATTTTCTCTGATGTGTCCATTCATCCTTTCATAAATATCAATGAAAATCAAATGAGATAAATGTAGAAGAAGTCTAGTTTACTACACGACTCGGTGTTTGGTGAAGGTAGAAGAAGTCCGCTTAATTTATAATGCTAACAATTATTTTTACTTGTGAACAATTATTTATAATGTCGATGTGGGCTGTTGTGATTTGTATACATAGAAATCCTTTCATTTTGTAAACACAGACAGACACTATAAATATTCTCTTCTTCTCACATTGATTTGTTTTGAATCATTCTTCATTTTCTTTTCTCAAAACTTCAGTACTCAATGCCATGTTTAATGAAAGATATTGAAAGGAAAATTATCACTATTACAGACACACAAATCCAATTACGTACCATGAATTCAAAAACACAAATAAAACAAATAGGCCATTTGGATTATTTGTCTAAAGTTAGGTTATTAAACTCAAAATAGGTTATGTATTTTTTCATCTGAGTTGTTAGTTCAACAGATAAGAAATCATCAGAAAAAAAACTTTATAGGTAACAGCAAGTGAAAATTAGATGACTATGTGATGAGTCAATAAATTAGCGTTTTTAATATATTATTTGAGTCTATTTTATTTAGATTTGGGTTAATATGTCTTTACCCCCTGTAATTTGGGCGAGTTCCGGTTTACCCCTGTAAAAAAAAAGGTTTAGATTCCAACCTTGAAATATAAGATTCTTTGATTTTAACCCCTGAACCATGTGACTGTGCATAATTGCTGACGTGGCGAGCTGAGTGGCATGCTGACTGTGCATATCTAATTATGTGCCATACTGACTATATAATTAATTTTCATTTTCATTTTTTTAAAAAAAATTAAAAAATTTGTAGAAGTTAAAAAAAAATCAGGATTTTTTCTTATTACAAAAAATAATTTTCAAAATTTTTTAATATTTTGAAATATAAATTTTTCGAAAATTCCAAAATTTATAATTTACGAAAAATATATATTTAAAAAAAAATTAATTTTCCATAAATTTTTTAAATTATTTTCGAAAATTTTGAAATACATATTTCAAAATTTTTATTTCGAAAAAAAAGTTCAAATTATTTTCGAAAATTTGGAAATATATATTTTTCGAAATTAAAACATATTTTTTTTTCGAAAAAGAAGTTTTTTAAATTTTCTCAACAAAAAAAAAATCTGGAAAATATTTTTATTTTTAAAAATCTGGATACAAATTTATTTAAAAATTTAGGAAAATT
>Ga0315914_1004265_pt1 | contig 21412 bp, 16 predicted proteins | sample MpolenodulesMG_FD_203920 | JGI IMG/M metagenome (GOLD analysis project Ga0315914, IMG submission 203920) | Medicago polymorpha root nodule microbial communities from Los Angeles, California, United States - elongated nodules | ecosystem: Host-associated > Plants > Roots > Nodule | place: USA...
GAGACATCGACAATTAAACGATCCAATAGAAGTCACGATATCATTTGGACACGAATGATGTTGTTGAGCAATATGTGATAATATCGATTGATAATTAGAATCCGCAACCCAAATCCGAGAATACGTAAAAGTAGGTTGATGAAGTTTAATCCCAGCATACTCATTTCCCTGTTAACTCTTGTCCCGTTTATAAATTCTTAGTTGATAGTTTATGAAACAAAATACCCGACAACCCTAGCTCAGAACGATATTGATTGTTGAACGACTTAGAATATCGCACCAGTCCTTGTGGAGACGATCACAAAAATACTTACTTTTGTTGCTACAACACCTTTCTTTGTGGATAAGCATCCAATGCCTTCTAATTCCTTTTAAAATAGTTGTTGCTCTAGGCTTCTATTCCATCTGCACACTTTTGTCTTCAAATAACCAATATAACTGACTTCAAGTTCTTCACTTTAGACTCTGGTGTTCTTCAGAATCTGGTGGCTTCAGACTCTGACAATCAGCCTATGATGGTCTTCAGACTCTGATGTCTTCATACTCTTGGAAATGATAAAGAAGCAACAACAACCTTGAACCTTAGTTTCACACCCTTTTTTTTTTCATTTTTTTATTTGTGCTTATGATATTTTGTTGTCTTATAATACAATTCTTATCTCTGATGCTTTAACTGTTTTATATTTTATATTTTGCGTATGATACTTTGAAGTATTCATGTTTTTATCCAAATCTCTTGCGTATGATATTTTGTTTTGTATTATGAAAACCACTAATTGTATATCAAGTGTTCAACTAAACTTATTATTTGAAATTTGTTTGTTTAAGAAGTCTCTTGCTTTTGTGCTTGAGCATAGGAAATCTCTTGCTTGTGTGCTTGAGTATTTGAAGTCTCTTGCTTGTGTGCTTACGTAAGTGTAATCTTGTGTGATTAGAGTGAAAATCTCCTTGGAAGTGCAAGGAGGACTGGACTACTTCCAAATTGTGGAAGGAACCAGGATAACTGCTTCTGTCTCTCTCTCTTATCTGTCTCTATCTCTTTTATATCTACAACATATGACTCTGAACATTGTGTCAGATCAGAATTTTATCAGACTCTGGACTCTGGACTTAGTTAAAAAGAAGAGAAAAAGCTAACACAATTCAACCCCCTTCTTGTTTTTTTTTCTCACCTTCAAATCAACTTTCCTATAATATGTCCAAATTCTACAACTTTAGACCCTCCTAATCCTGTCAATGGCTGCAATCACTTATCAGTTAGTAGCTATCTTTATCATACTGTCAGATATTGGTCCAGTCAACAAAACTTCATTATACTTACTTATAGTTACTTAGTTTGTAGCTAACTGTCTTTTGTTAAGAGAATTAGTTACTCTATTAAAATTCATTTGTAATCTGTTTAGAAAAAGTGAATTGAAAAGCAATAAATTTTTCTTGTGTTGATTAAGGTGATGGGAAATTGAAGGTGAAACCAAATCAAAAACACTTTCAATTTCAATTTCGATTTCCTTTTTTCCATTACTTTAACAAAGTTTCAAAATCAATTTCAGTTTTGATTTTCCTTATTCCCTTTTATTTTGATTAGGGTTATGGGGAAATTGAAGGTGAAACCAAATCAAAAATTAAATTCAGTACTAAGTAACACAGTAGGATTCGAAAATTTAAGGAAAAAAAAGAAGAAATCGAAGCAGGAGATATAAAAAATAAAAAAGTTACACTTAGGGTTTGTGGAGAGATGGAGACGGACGAATCGATACCAAGAGAAGAAGACAAGTGAGTTGTGAGCGTGAGATTCGACGGAGAGCGTGGGATTCGACGGGGAGATAGAGGGTGTCGCCATCTCGGCGTAACTGACGGTGATGGATGGAGGAGGGCGTCGCAGCTTGCATCACCAAAGAGAAGAAGACGAGTCGCATTTTTGGAAAGGCTTAAACATACTTTTGACCCCTTAAGTTTTAAAATGTAGCGATTTTGGCCCCCTCTTAAAAAAAATGGCAAAAGACACCCCCCAAATTTAGCTCTCTTTGCAAAAATCCAATTTTGACTTGGTCAATCCTACGTGTCACGCCACATAATTTAAAAAATTGACAGCTGCGTATTTTTCAAATTAAAATAAAATGGAAAATCCATGCGTGTAATTACATAATTAAAAAAAATAAAAAAAGAAATCATAAAAGAGAGAAAGCACATGAGTCTTCATATCTTCATCTCCATGCTTCATAGCAAACTTCATATCTTCCAATCCAACCCAAAAAACAAAACAAAAGAAAAAACTAAACCTTCATTTATTAATTGAAAAACTAAACTTTCATACATTTTAATCCTCATTTCTTCATAACAATATCAACGGTGATGAGAAAATAAAATCGTAGGTCTGTTGAAAAATAGTGTATTAGGTCAAAATCACCCAATTTCATCTCCAATTATACCTCCAACACCAATTTATTATCGAGTTGAAGATGTATTCAAAGATCGATTAGAATTTATTCACAAAATCAGACACGAAGCTGAACCGTACGAAAATTGATTTGGAGTTTCAAAATTTGATTTTGAGAGAAAAAATATTCACCCTTTTAGAACACACATTGATTGAGCCCTTTAGTTCGAAAAAGGTACAAGAAGAATTAACTACGGATGTGGAAGAGATTAGAGAAAAGAGGATTTAAGTGGTGAATGGTTGAAGAGGGTGAATCTATTACTATCTATCTATGTTGTTACTGATAAATTAGTGTTGTTGTTGTTATTGAGAAAGAAGAAAAAGGGTTGTTGTTGTTGAAACTTAAATCCAGAAATCATTCATGTTTAATTCGCCTCCTTCATTTCCGATTATGGAAATCCAGAAATTAAAATTGAAATCCTAGAAATTCATAAATTGATTCACTTTCGATTCACCTCCCTTCCTCTTTGATTCCAAATCCATAAATCGAAATCGAGAAGTGAAAAAGGAAAAGAATAATAAAGCTTGAAGAAGAAGGATGAAGATGAGTGGGAGGCTGAAGAGAGAGAGATGAAGATGAGGGAGAGAGAGGTGGTTGGTTTCTCACGTGCATCTTCCTTTTTTCTTTTTCTTTTTCATTTTTTTAATTCAATCGATAAATATGTGGCTTTTTTATTTATTTTATAATTCAAAAATTACACACATGACGTCATGTATGCGTTGACCGAGTCAAAATTGAAGTTTTGCATAAGGGGCAAAACATGGAGGGTGTTTTTTGCCATTTATTTTAAAAGGGAGCCAAAATCGCTACACATTAAAACTTAGGGGGTTAAAAGTGCATTTAAGCCTTTTGAAAAAGATAAAATGAGAATGGCAAGTTGTAATTTTCATGTTAACTAAGGGTAGGATAGTAATTTCCAGCATACAAATAAAATTTTTTTTTAATGGGAGGTCGTGTACACCCCCTGTTCTCATGTGGCTCTGCCATTATGTAACTTAGTTACTAATTGCGCTAAAAAGACAAATACAACATATTGATATACTTAAGAGACATTTAATAAAAATTCTAAAATTAGTAACGAGGATTTTATAATTCATAAGTGCTAAAAATTGTTTATATGTTGTACAAACATCATGGGCTTTATATATTATGAAGTGATCAAATTATTTTCTATTTATTACGGCCAAAAGGAGAAAAACATGACTAGTTTTCTCAAATTTGTTTATATTATGGTCATTTTCCTTTCCTTATTTCTTTTTGCAACAGACGTTAAAGGTATGCTATTTTTTCATCCTTTTTGTTTTTCGTATTCCCTTGGTTTATAATCTAACATTCTTATATTCTATTTCTTAATTGCAGCTTTTTTAATTTGTGATTCTGACCTCGATTGTCCACTTAAAATGTGTTATAGTCATCTTTCTTTTGTTTCGTTGTGTATTGACAACCACTGTGATTGTATTCAATGGAAATTTCAGACCAAGATCCCTACGGCTTTTCCATGAGTAGCCATTCTGTTATTGTTTGTAACCTAATAGTTGGATATTTTTCCCTATGAAAAATTAAACTTTTTTATTTATTCCTTTATACTCTAAGATGAAGATAATGAAATGAAATAAGACAAAAAAAAAAGTTCTTATCTTAGATCTTTATCTCTTAATTTTGGATGTATCCTACGGACTCCAATTCAGACATATTTTCTTTCCAACTCGATGACCTATCATAACATATTTAACAGTTATGTAGAAAAATAATGTGTGCTACATCAAAGCTTATCATTTTATATTTATGTCATAATATTCTTCCATATATTATTTTGTTTGCACTTCATCTTATATTTATTTCATGTATTAGATTTTATATACCTCATATTCCGTAATGGTTATACTCAATTGGAATTGAAATGCAAACAATATTCTACTAGGCATTTGACCCGTGCATTGCACGGGTTTTATTAGAATGCGTTTATATAATATTTTTTTTTTATATTACTTGATTTTATCAAATTTGGAGAATATTAAAAGTATTAAATATTATTTATTTATGAAATAGAAAAAAAAATTAATAGCAACTTGTACAATCACATATCATACTTGAACAATTATATAAATTTGACTTCAACAATAAAAATTTTAACAACCTTTGTACAAATGGATTAAAAAATATCGTAACATTTATTCAATGCACAATGTTATAAGTTTTTCTTTAATTACACCCAAATTTGGCTTAAAAGGATAATGCTAATTCCTTTATTTTATTTAATAAGTGGAAAATATATTAAAAATTTAAAAAATATAATATATTTACTGTAATTAAATTTGTTTGTGTGTCAAAATGGATATATGTAATAAAAAAAATTCAAATTTATAGAGTGAAGAGTGTGTGAAGGGTTGTTCTTATGGCCATGTGAACGCTATCGAAATATTACATTAAAATATGTGTAGAACTTTATCTTACATTTTAACTCAAAAAAAACATTATCTTATATAGAAAGACACTTAAATGACTCAAAACACAAAAAACAATCACCTAAATCTTTCAAACAACCTAAGCTAATAAATGATAATAGTTAAAGAGTAGGAAAAAAAATAGTAGTGCAAAGGTTAGAAAGTTATTTTTAAAAAATAAAGCAAAGTAGTAGTAAAAAAAAATGTAACTGATAAATTTATTTGTAGAATTAATTTTAGTTTGTAACTTACAATCTTTCACTAACCTTTGATCAATTTTTTTTACTAATTTTAGAATATTTTATTTGACTAAATATAGAACATTACCAATAAATATAATTTTATCTAATGATGATGATAAAATATATATAATTAGTTTTTTACAAATGTTCTTTTTATAGTATGTATCACATTTTAACATTGCATGTGCCAAAAATATATTCATGGGTACTACCAATTGCTCTTTTAACCGTATAAGTATGTTTTGCGACCAAGATTTTCAAATATAAAGATCAAGTATTATAAGAAAAGTTGTACAAAGATTGTCAAATATCCAAAATATTCCACTTCAAGTATTTCAAAAGAAACTAAATATAAAAGCAAGTTTGTGAGAATAAATTTCAATGTTTATTACGATTTTCAAAAAATAGGGCACGAAGAAAAGAAGAAGAAGAAAAAAACTAAAGATATATTAAACAGTAAAAAGGTTAGTTGCAACAATGTAAAAACTAATATAATAAAATAGATAAGTACATAAGGAAACAATACGAAGAATAAAGAACAAATTAAAAGTCATGATATTGTGATAAGTTGTCAACGTATAAAAAAATGTATAGTATGACATATTAAACCTCAAAATAACAACAACAAATGTAACCAAAATTATAACATAACATTTTTCCATAGACTCAATACCTTCAAAAGAAACAATAGAATCATCAAAATAACGATATAAAAATATCGCATGGCATACCTAAAATCTAAGTGAATTATATCTCTTCAAATTCCCAAGAAATAATTAGAAAATAAAATAAAATAAAGGACTGATATTACATTGTTTCTTCAATTACCTCTCCATGATTTTTTTCTTATACAAATGAAAAAAGTAGTAGTTCAAAGGCTAATATGATCAAAATAAATACATTGGAGTTCATGATTCATAAACACACAAAGAATGTATGGAGCTTTTTTAAATGTGCCTGTTAGCCTGTATTTTCGACATGCTACAATAAATACAGTCAATCAAGTTTGACTTAAGTTTTAGAGAAGTCTGATTGAGTTCGACTCAGAAGCTGAACCGGGTTCGTGGACTTGAAGAGATTTCGCCGTTCGATGGAGAGGCTTCGACAAGAAAGCAGAACATCGAAGAGAAGTTGGTACCAAATAGATGAGTCAAAGGCAGTTATTGTCGAAGAGATATTATTTGAATTCAAATGATACCTAGGTAGTTTCTAGTGGTTACATCTGACGGTTTCTGTATAGGCAGTTACTTAGTATAAATAAGGGTCCGTTTGATGGTCAGGATAGGGAGACAGGATATGATACACTAATCATATCCTGCTGAAATCTCATGTTTGATGCACCAAAGGGATAGGATAAAATAAACCATTTTCCTATCATAGCTTGATTTTCCTTTGTAATTTCTATCCTGAGTATAGGCTGGGTTAGAAATTATCCTGATAGGATAAGAAGATCATTCCTTATTTATTATCTTGATATTATGCCATTTTTAAAATATTGTCATTTTTAAAATGATGATAGCATGTATTTTCTATTATAATTAACATGCCATTTTTACAATATTTAATTAATTATGAGAGCAATTTTTTCATTTAATTATAATGATGTCTTGTTAGTTATCATGTGCGCATCAAACACATGATAGGATTAATTTTATCATGTCCTTATCATATCATATCTCTATCCAGCTTTATATCATATCATGTCTCTATCTTATCCTGACCATCAAAAGAACCCTAAGAGTACATGTCACAATTCGCATACACACAAGACTTACACGCTCAAGCTATCCGCACTATAGGAGAAACGAGTATACAAGTTGCAAATGTATGAATATGTGTACCACTTTTAATTCATTTATGCAATTTTACCTTTTCCTTTAAATTCATAGCAATTTATCCTTTTTTCTTAGAAATCTGCTTCAAGGAATCAACGCGTGTTCGGTCCCGATTCTTACACTTTTTGGTTTACATCAAGAACGATCACAATTTCTATCAAACATAAACACAATATGCCCCGAGATTTACTGGTTGATCTCTCAAGTTAACCGTTTTTGGAAACCAGCGTTTGTTTACTAAGAACCAGGGTAAAGAAATTGGCATGCCCAGTGGGACTGTTTGTGTTATTTGTTTCAAAAATATTCAGAAAAAGAGTTTTCCTAAGTAATTTGTTCGTTTTCTGTCTTAAATCTTGTGATTTTTGTTGTGCGTGTTCTTAAGGAGCAAAAAGAAACTCCCAGAAATGGTACGTAATACACGTAACAATGATTCACAATCTAGTCCATCACATCCATCAATGGCAGATGCAACATTGGAAGTTACTTCACAACCGCAAAATCCACAAGTTACGCCAACCATTGGAGTAAGTCATATAGAAGTGCCGGGGGCAACCGTGCCCACTCACGTTTCTTCAACGATACCCACGGCGACATCAACCGTTGCTGCAACTTCCATACTAATCGATCATATTTTCCAGAGATTTTGAACGCGATGCATTCTCCATTATTTCATCCTGGAGTAGGCTTTCCTGGTGTAAACCCTCAACAATCATTGACCAATGCCTCCTTAATGGCTTTAGGGCAACAAATGGAAGATGCTAACCATGAAATGGTCAATATGTTAACCCAACAAATAGGGATGGTGTTTAACCCCCTAATTCAACAAATCGGTAGCAGTTACCAGACGTTAAATGACCAAATGGGACGCAGATTGCCGATTTCTTTGGTGCATCGCCTATACAAAACAGGCCAATGCCTCAAAATCTAAATCCAAGGCCTGTCCAAGTACTTGTTGAAAGATTGAACATTGGAGCCCCCGTGGCTCAAATACAACAACATGTTGTCGAACCACAACCACAAGAGGAACCTTAAAGGGTCCCAATCTTGATTCAAAGGAACCAAGATGCTCATCAAGTAGTTCGACAAGTTCAGTAAAACAATTTCGATGGAAGAAATAATATAGCCAACATAGTTGAAACCTTGTTAGTTAAAAACAGTTTCAATATGGGGTTACATAGGCCTAATTTTGTGTCTGCTTTGTCAGATCATGTCTTAGCGGAAGTATTGCCCAAGGGATTGAAAATCCCTAAATTCACCAAGTTTGGTGGAGAGACTAATGAGTCTACAGTTGAACATATTGCCCGTTATCTAACTGAGGCTGGCGATATTGCAAACAATCAGAATTTGAGGTTGAAATATTTCTCAAGTTCTCTAACCAAGAACGCCTTCACGTGGTTCACCACTCTAACTCCACACTCTATATTCACATGGAGACAGTTGGAAAAGGCATTCCATGAACAGTTTTACATGAGCCAATCTAAAATCAGTCTCAAAGAATTGACTAGTGTTCGACGTAAAACGTCAGAGTCTATTGATGATTACTTGAATAGATTCTGACTCCTAAAATCTAGATGCTTTACCCAAGTGTCTGAGCATGAGTTAGTCGAAATGGCTCTTGATGGTCTAGATTATTCTATTCGGAAGAAACTAGATACCCAATACTTAAGGGATATGGCATATTTAGCTGATTGGGTCTGACAAGTCGAAAGACTTAAAGCTGAGAAAGCAAGGACCAGTAAATTTAGTAAAAAAGAAAAAGTCGCTTATGTCGACACTGATGACATTGTTCCAGGATTTGATTTGAATCTTGATGATGTCGAAAATAGTGAGGTTAATCTCGCGGAGTTAAAACTTGGTCCTCCCTTTACTTGTAAAGTTTTGAAGCCATCCAATGGTAAAAATCCTGAGGAACCGATAAATGAGAAATATCCATAAAAAAAGTATTCATTTGACGTTACTAAAAGCGATGAAATTTTCGACCTTTTAGTTAATGAAGGCATAATAGTAGTGCCGAAAGGTCTCAAAATGCCTTCAATAGAACAATGAAAAAGAGGGGTTTTTGTAAATTTCATGGTTATTTAGGCCATAATACTTCTTGTTATGTTTCTTTCAGGGATTCAGTGCAAAATGCGCTTGATGAACGAAGGCTAAAGTTTGGTGACAAATCAAATAAGCTTATGCAGATAGATGCAGATCCTCTAAAACAAGGAGACTCTATGTACGTTGAGATAGCTGATGTCAATGTCATCGAGACTGCTGAAAGTGTTGCTGAAAGTTTGGGGAAACCCAAAAATGTTATCAACTATCAAAATAATGATGTGGAGATGGTTACTGATGACCATATTTGAAACAACGAAACGGTTACTGAATACCAATACACTGAAAAGATGAAGGTTGCATATCCAACATCAGAATATGATTTGATTGATTTCCTGAGAAGATGTAAGATCTCAAATTCAAAAACCATGATATGCCCTAGGTGTAGTGCCGTCTTCGACAAAGAAGCTGCAAGTAATATTGTAGGCTTCAGACCTCAGTCGAAGAGGAAAGGAAAATGGGTTGATAGAAAGCCTAAGTTCGATTTCAACAGAAGAGATTTAACTTACAAGGCTTCCACTCAGAAGACATTTTCAAAGAAAAGTCGGATGAGGACTTTTACTCCACCTTCAGGTTCCCCCGCTGAAAAATGGGTGTTTTCGGTGAAGAAGGTTACTAGTACTAACACTCAGAAGGAAACGTCTGATTTAAAGAAATTCTCCTATAGTAATAATTACAAAGGGAGAAATCCCATGACTAAGACTCACTGGCGTAGATTCCAACGCCAGAAAAAGGATGATGTTTTGAAGGACATTAACAATACTGAGAAAGGAAAAGAAAAGCAAGTAGCTGCTTTTGAAGTAACAAGAAACCCTGCCACTGAAAGGATTTTTCCTCCTCTTTATGTAGTAAAAGAAAATTTTACAAAAGAGGATGATGAAATGACATCGAACTTCAATAATTCTGAAGCCGATTTCGATGTTATCTGCGTCGTGTCAATTCTCCCTGTCGAGTATGATGTGACATGAGAAATCATTGAGGACGGGGGAGATTTCAATGAAGAAATGGATGTTCACAAACCGCTATGCTATTATGTTATGGATAATGGTTGTGTCGAAGGTGAACAAGCAATGTTTGAGAAACCTGATCATCGCATGAAAAGTCATCTTAAGCCTTTGTTTATCCAAGCCAAAATCAACGATGTTGGGATCAACAAATTACTTATTGATGGTGGTGCTGCTGTAAATTTGTTGCCGCAATTTCTCTTGAAAAAGATCGGTTTGTCAGAGTCTGACTTGAAACCACACAATATCATACTTTCTAACTATGAAGGAAAGTCTGGAAGTTCTTTTAGAGCCGTCGAAGTTGACTTGGTGGTAGGGACTGTTAGAAGATCAACAGTTTTCCTGGTAGTTGCTTCTAAAGCTAACTACAATCTGTTACTATGAAGAGAGTGGATACATGGTGTCGATGATGTCCCTTCAACTATACATCAAATAATCACCCTTTGGAAAGAAGATGGTTTGTTGGAGAACATAGAAGCCGACCAAAGTTACTTTCTTTCTGAGGTCGACACTATCACTAAAAAGAAGTTTGCCAAACAATTGGTGAAGATTGCGCCATGTGTGGTTTCTGAACTTGGTTATGAAGACCAAGACAACTTTCTTTGGTCCATGAAACTGCACCCTGAATATGGTTTCACTTGGAAGAAAGAAGTTACTAATGAAGGAGGCATACTCAGAACCAGGGCTTCTGCCTACTCAAAGGCTTCAATTTGGGGACGTCCTAGAATTCCACCAATTGGGTGGGAAGACAATGATGGTTAATCATGTCTGAGCCCAATGTTTGGGATAAGATTAGAGATTCTATAGCCGAACTCAAAGAAAAAGCGAGTATAGAAGCCGAGATCGAACAAGAAGAATATATAAAAAACGTTAATGATAATTTTCAATATAGTTCGATGGAAAACCAAAGGTTAGATTTCATCTATGATGATGAACCTTTAGGTTTCAAGAAATATCCAATGGAACCAGCCAAGAAAATGCAGGCACAAGACCCTTTGGAAGAAGTTGATCTAGGTGATGGCACGGTCAAGAGACCCACATACGTTAGCACCAAGATTGACAAAGAATTCAAGGCTCAAATTGTCGAGCTCTTGAAAAAGTACAAAGATTGTTTCGCTTGGGATTACCATGAGATGCCAGGTTTAAGTCGAGACATTGTAGAACTCAAGCTACCCATCAAACCTGACAAAAAACCGGTGAAACAAGCTCCAAGAAGATTTGCGCCAAAAATCCAGTCAAAGATCAAGGAAGAAATAAAAAGGCTATTGAAATGCGGCTTCATCAGAACTGCAAAGTATGTGCATTGGTTAGCTAATATAGTCCCTGGTGTTAAGAAAAATCGGACTCTTAGAGTCTGTATTAATTTTGGAGACTCTTTGCCTGTGATTTTGGCAAACGGGGGCTAGTTCTGATTATTACAAGCTAGATCAAACTAGAAATCTCAAGACCGTTGGGCAAATGTTTTTATCGGACAAGAGTTTGAAAAAAGGCCACGAAATGCACTCAGGTTGCTTAGAGAGAAGGACGAGTTTGATATAAAAAGGCACTGTCTCTCGACAGGTTTGAGAATGCGATTAAAAGCTTAAAATAAAGCAAGATAAAGGTAAGTTTACGCACGTAAAATCAAGGAAAAGGTAAAATGCAATGCATTAAAATAAAAGGGGTGGTCTACAAATAAGTTTACATACATTCTGTATAACTCGTTTCCCTAGACGCCGGTAGTTTGAGTGTTGTAGAATTCTCTATATGATTCGCGATCGACTTTCCGGCTTGGAAACTACTATTTATACTAAAAACCTAGATGGTGAACCACTAACTCCATGATCAGCACTTCTTCCATCTTTGAAACCGATTCTTTGCTTGAACTCGTGCTTCCCGCCCTTTTGCTTGTCTTCGACGCGAAACTTACCTTTCAACCTTGCTTTGTCGAGATCCTGATTATGCGCCTTAGTTTTCGAGCTTCATCGAGATTCTTCAATTAAGATAAGGAAGCTTCTTCGATTCCTGCAAAGTTAAAGGTCAAACAAATGACGACCATATTAAATGAGCTTGTGAAATTCACGAGCTAACAAAGACTTGAACCAAGCTACACCTAAGGATGAGTATCCTATGCCGGTGGCAGAAATGCTTGTCGATTCAGCAATAGGTTTTGAATATTTAAGTATGCTAGATGATTATTCTGGCTATAATCAAATTTATATTGTTGAAGAAGACGTATCAAAAACTCTTAAGCGTATCAAAGTTTCTCTCGAAATCATTGAGTGTGTTCCTCTAGCAACCACGCCTATTCTCATGGTTGATTGCTATTAGAATCCTTGAAGAACGAAACTTTATGTGTCTCAAGGTTTGCTAGATTATTCTCATGTTTCGCAATCCCTGCCTAATTTCACTTGCTCCAATATCAAAACTCTGTTGTCGCTTTATGAATTGATATTTGTGATGATGAATTAACAATTACTAACCCTCCGTTGTCGCTTTATGAGTATGATAATTGTTAATTCATTATATAAACGGGAAAATTAGATTAGCAAGTAGATTTATATAAAATTAGGGTTCAAGGCTTGGTTTGATTAGGGTTAGGTCATTAGACTCATCCAACAATCCCAAGACAAGAAGAGTCTACTCACTCATGTTCATCGTAAACATAGAAGAGAAGAAGAAGAACATAAAATAACAAGAAAATAAAAGAAAGAACTTTTATTAAGAAAGACAATTGTCACTATTGAATTCCAAGAACAAAAGATGAATTGTTGTGATAGCGAGCTACTCTATTTATAGTTTACAATGACTTAAGCCCTAAGAAATATATCACTAGAATGTTCCACAAGAAACCACAGGCATTTAGGTTAGAAATAAACTAATAGGTTGCTTGTCCTTGAAGCAGAAGCAGCAAAAGAAGGTCTTGGGAGTTGGCACGGCCGTGTGGCTGGTGGCACGGGCCGTGCCAAGCTTCTGACTTGGGGGAAACATATTTTTGTCTTCAATCTTCGTATTTTCAACCCGAATCAGCTCCAAAGCCTCTTTCGTTTGCTCCAAGACTCAATCTTTGGAATATCTGTTCCTGAAATTAAATAACTTGCAATTGAAGTAAAATAGTTCTAAAAAGGAAACAATATTAAATAAAACGAAATCAAATATAAATAAAACGGACTCAAATATTATATTAAAAATACTAATTATTGACTCATCACCCAACTCGCTAGTAACTTAGTAAAAATATTTATTGCCACCCAAACTACTAAAAATAACTCTCCTAACCAAAAGACTATTTTACCCTTGCTCACCAATTGACCAAATTACCCTTGAGTCTGAAATGACTAAAATACCCTTTTTAAGCCAAACTCTACTAATCCAGAACTAAATACACACAGAGACAATTAATCACATACAAAGAACGTATAAACACACATGATAAACAAATAAAATAATTCTAGCGAAAATCGGGTTGTTAAAGTTCCTGCTAAGAGTTTGCACTTGAGAGAGTCTGCGACTTGACCACAACCATGTGAGTGTTGAAAGTTGTAATATGTTCCATGGTATCGCTCTTGCCGTCGAAATAAGAGAGGGACAAAGACTTGAAGTTCTCCGGGATGGGCACGTTCCATATTTCTGTTGAGAGTGGTTGAGGGTCCGGATCGTCCATGTTGCCATGATATGATCCTTTCTCCTATTGTTGTTGTTGTTGGACATTTTCTATGGAAGCATGCAGGGCTTCGGTTTTTTTCCAACAGTTGTGCGATCTGGGTCTTCATTGTTTCGACGACGTCATGATCTGTGTTAGTCAACGTGGCGATGAAAAAGGGGGAGATATCCTAAATCGCGATGAGAGATACGATTTAGGGTTTTGTATTGGTTGGTTTTCTAAATCGTGGTTTGTAGTTGCGATTCAGAGTTTTTGGTTGAGGGTTTCCAAATCGCGATTTGCGATTCATAAGTGTGGTCTAGGTTAGTTTTACCTTTTCCCACAGACGGTGCCAATTGTACTTGCCGTGAGTACAATATAAAATCTAGGATTTAGAATGTTTATCAGATGTCTTGAGAGTGATCCCTAGGGTGGTATTTATAGCTCTTTGTGGGCTTGCTTTAGCGTGAGTTAAGCCCCAAGCAAGCTGAGCTTTAGGTCTTTTTACCCGGTTCTAGATGCTTCTAGAAGCCGGTTAAGGCGGCGCCTTTGGAAGGGCACACCTAGGCCTTCTAGAGGACGCCTAAGCGTTTCTAGAGGGATTTCAGGCTCTTAGGAATATATTGATAGTCCATTCTGTTTTAAACAATGGGAAAGATAACCATAGAAAATTTAATGCAAAATTAGATAAGGGTATCTTTCTTAGTTATTCTCTCGCTAATAGAATTTTTATCAAAAGAACCCTTACTATTGAAGAATCAATTCCTCAAATTCTGCCATTGAACTTTTTTCTTGTCACAGTTTATGTGACATTATTCAAATAGCTACTTATACTAATCTATTAAGCCTAATTTTTTTCAACCTAATTGATTTGATATTTGATACTAATCGATTAGGCTTGTTTTAATGTACTATCATTTCTAATCTACTAGCAAAAATGAAACATTTGGACTAACAATTTGGTAAATATTCTATCATACCACATTCTTGTTCAAATGCCAACAGAAATGAATCATAAATATGTGTGAATGAGCATGTGCAATATATCACTAAATTCAAAAATTTGATATGCATTAACTTTCGTTCCAATGATTTTGTCAAAAGAAAAAATGATATCTGTCAAATAAAAGTAAATGATCCTACAATATATTCATTCATTTTATGCATAAAGATGATGCCACATCGACGGTGCATGATTTCTAAAAAAAACTTGGTCAAGGTCCAACTATATTTTATTCCCTTTTTATGATGAATGGTTAAAAAAAAATGAAAAGATGATAAAAAAAAGAATGAACTTATATGATTGATAACTTTTTTATATATGTGACCTAATTACTAATTGTGCTAAAGAGACAAATACAACCCATTGATGTACTTAAGAGACATTTAACAACAATTCTAAAATTAGGAATGATGTTTTTTATAATTCATTAAGTGATAAAAACTATTTATTTGACTTACAAACATTGTGAGCTTTATCTATTATAAAGTGATCAAATCATTTTCTATTTCTTACATTTAAAAAGAGAAAAACATGACTGGTGTTCTCAAGTTTGTTTATATCATGGTCTTTTTTCTTTCCCTATTTCTTATTGCAACTGACATTAAAGGTATGCTATTTTTTCATCCTTTTTATTTTTCTTATTCCCTTGGTGTATAATCTAACATTCTTATATTCTCTTTTTTAGTTGCAGCTTTTCTTAGATGTGATTTTGACCTCGATTGTCCACCTAAAATGTGTTATAGTCATCTTTATTTTGTTCCGATGTGTGTTGACAACCACTGTGATTGTACTCAATGCAAAGATATAATACCAACAATCCCTTAAGCTTTTCCATGATTGTTTGGCACCTAATAGTTGGATATTTTTTCCTTTCATAATTTAAACTTATGTATTTATTTATTTGTAGTTTAAGATAAAGATAATGAAATGAAATAAGACAGAATAAAATAATTCCTATATTAAATCTTTCTTAATTTTGGACGTATCCTATGGCCTCCAATTCAAATATATATCACTTTTCTTTCTAACTCCATCACACATCATAATATATTTAATACTTTAAGTAGAAAAATAATGTGTGTTACATCAAAGCTTAACATTTTATTTTTATGTCATAATATTCTTCCATAAATTATTTTGCTTGCACTTCAACTTATATTTTATTCATGTATTAGATTTGATCAGCCTCATATATTGTAATGGTTCTATTCAATTGGAATTGAAATGCAAATAATATTCTAATATTAATTCATCCGAAGAAGCATTGCAACTTTGTAATTATAATCTTTGTTGATAGAGAACAATAGGTAAATAAGAGAATGTAGTAAGAAGAAGAATAGAACAAAACGACTAGAGAATTAAAGAGAGATAAGAGAAGTTACATCACACATATTTCATGTTTTATTTCCTTGGTCTTCTCTTATTTATTAGGATCTACATTCCTATTTCCTCCATTGCCTCTTTCATCTCTTTGACTCATTTTTTTGCTTTTAGAAGATATACAAAATTACAACGTCACAGTAGAATTAAAACTAACTACTGAAATCTTACTTACATAAAATCTTAGCCAGTCTGATGGGCAATTTTTGTTTGCCCTAGCGCGCCACATGCAATCCATTTTGTGTGCTCAATGTCATATTCTCCTAATATGAACTAGACAGGTAATTTATTAACACAACATTGAGACCTGCAACTTTGAGACATAATTTATTTCATTGTTTGGTTGTGTTTCTACATGTTTTTACGCATGAAGCTTTCCTATATGCCGGCCATTCCTATAAATTCATATCACCCTTTTGTTTTGTTTTGGACATTGTCTACTGATAGTTTACGTGCCATATTAGTAATCTCGAGGTCTTTGACACTCAGCCATGGCAAACAAAGGTATGCTTTGGCATTGACTTAGATTTTATGTCCATATATGGTTTATTTCAACTATTATAGTTCTGTGAAAATAATTATTCTAATTTTATATTCTAAGCTTCGAAGATACGAAATTTGCAGACATTGTTGGTGGAAATATTGACTTCCAAATCTAGGGTAGAGTGATTAATCTTAGGTTATTGATGATGAAGGAGAAGATAGTTATGTCACATCTAATGTAGTTTATAAAGAAATCTTTAAATATATAAATGTTAGATAGTCTCCAATCAACCTGATTAACCCTAATCCCGCCCTTTTTGGCGGGACTAAATATTTTTTTTGAAAAAAAAGGTTTGTTGGGAATTGAACTAGGTACCCATGACAACTTCTCTAAGGTTTTACCACTAGACCACTAACATTTTTATTGAAACATTGTTGATTCTAAAATGGATATGCAATCCTAACTGCCTTTTATTTAAGCCACTAACACTCATTTTTATTGTGTTTATTTCCACGTTTGATCCCATTTTCATTTTTGTTGATGCAAACTGAATGTTTCTAATTTACTTTTTTGATATTTTACATGTCAATCACTCTCGATCCTCACTTAGTTGATTGTTTCTATGACTTTGAATGTAACTCTAAAATTAATAATATAGTCGGTTTGATATTTTTATATATGGAACTCTACAAAACCCGTACATCGTACGGGGTAGAGTCTAGTTTTTTAAAATGTACTTTAGTTTTGTAATCAACTATTTAACCTTATCTAAAAGATTAATGCCAACATTTTAATGCTACACAATCTTCTACAATGATATATTTTTCTAATTGCTTGAGTTGATTGTTAGAAAAACATATTGATCATTAAACTATAACAGACCCGTGCGAACGCACGGGTCAAGAGTCTAGTATAAGTTTGTGGTTGTTAATTAATTCGTTATTTTGGTATGTCAGCTGCGTTTTGTAGGATTAGAAATCCTCACTCTATCATATGATAAACCCTATAAACCCTTGTATAAATAAGTAAATTAAAACATTAAGCACCTCATAAGTCTTAAGTAACTAACATGAGAAATATATTTGTTTGTTTAAACAAAAGAAAAGTACAAAAGTGAAATCAAGATACACCTCTTAGACCATGAACGAGGACCAACACCAAATAGCCATAATAAAAGAGAATGCAATTAGGATGCGTAAATTTCAGTCATATAAGTTCGTGTTTATATGGATTGTGACATTTCTACTTAACAACAACGATTTTTTTTTTTCCCCTCAAAAAAAAAAAAACAACGATTATAATTAAGATGTGTAAACTGGGGGATGCATGAGGCATAAGGTTTGATTCATAAATGAGGAACAAAAACTGATAAAAGAATGATTATTCGGTTCACTTATCTTTCACTACGTTGTAACTGTTTCCTTGCCTATCTAGAGTGAAGACGTTTTAACAAAATAGTTATGAATAATGTCTTGACTCATAATCCTCTTCATTGACCACAACTCCTTGCAAGTGTACAACTATATCGGTTTTAGTATAAAAGATTGTCGAGTAGTTTAAAGCTAATCTCAAAACAATTTGTTTCGTGCCTAAAAATAAAATAATGAATTTAATTTAATAATAACAATGAGAGGCTGAAATGTAGTTCTCGTCGACCATTGATACTCACAAAACACGATTTTTTTTTCCGCTGGAAATAATTAAATTAAAGATACCTCTTACTCTAACATACGTGGTGCCAAGAGTTGAACCTTGTAATTGTCCGCTTTCGCATGGTACAACTTAGAACTTCGAAGTTTTTTTTTTTGTTTTGAAGAAGCTAAAATGGAATATATTACCAACAAAAAATGTCCTTCCTAGTACAAGTTGTACTAAGGAAGAAACAACAAGGTCCAAACAATATCTAAAAGATTAACATAAAAGAAACAAGAATAGAAATAAACATTTAGCCTATGCCCAGCAAGGTGAACGAATTAAGCCACCAACCATGTAAAGTAAAGGGGAGAGTGATGAACCTCGCCTTCAACCACATGAAAGTAATGGACTTAATTTTGTCGACCACCTGAAAAACCGAACATATTTTATCTGAAAAAAGCCTGTTATTTCTTTCTTTCCATATTTCCCAGACAGTAGCAAACTAGATAACCTGTAGAATTGACTGTCGGACTTTTGATGAACCACCAATGTAATTGAATTGAATAAAATGCTCCAGTAAATAGTAGGGAACAACCGCTGAAATGCCCAACCAATTATAAATTAGACGCGAGACTGAGAACTTCGAAGTTATGTTTTGAAAAATAAATATTTAAAAATTAGTGTCCAAATTTTCTAGAGTTCGATACCTTTTTTTACTCTTCCGATACAAAAGAGGTATCACGGTAATTCTACTTTCGTAAGAAGCTTGTAATTTGAAAAAACAGAATTTTCGGACTAAAAATATACTTCTCGTTTCAATTATCCTTATTTATTAATTTTGTTAGGTCTGCAGCAACTTAACATAATAATTTCCCTCTAAAATTTTGCATTAGGTTAGCAGCAATTTAACCTAACAAATTTCCTCTAAAATACAGCAATCCCTAATATTTCTCATCACTGATGAGCTTTTCATTCCTATCATGTTGTGTCATCATTTGTGTATATCTATTGTTTATGTAGACTTTTTTTTTAACAAGTTGTTGTACACTTATTTAATACGTTTAAAAACAGAATACCCTAATTTTCATGCAAACTAGGCTACCCTAATTTCCATGCAAACTCGGCTATATATAGCAAACCCTAAACCATGTTTCTCTAAAAAAAAAAAAACCTTAAACCGTGGTAAATTACACAGACAGCAGAAGAATCATATATTTTGATTTTTGCAAATGGAAGGACGTGACCTTACAACCTTCCTTTCATACCATTGCTTAATTGGTATTCTAATTTAACATGCATTTTATCGATATGCATATTTTTTTGAGAATTGGAATATCCTTTTTGCGTTTTTTGTTTTTAGTTTGAGATGTTTACACCAATTTTGGCAGTCTTCCTATTTAGTTTTGCCGCAATTTCTTGGTCTATTATCTAAGGATTCAGACTGTGTCGTGTAATGCCATGTTTTTTGAACTTAATCTGAATTTTGTTTCGTTAAAAACATTATTCTGCTGTTAGCCTTTATTTCTTATGCATATTTTTATTATTTCTTTCTTTGCAAGCAAAGTTTTGCAACTGTGAATGAATTTTGACGTGAGAATCACCTTTCCTTGGATCGGATTGCATGTAGAGGAAGGGGAAAGTGATTCTGCAACAGTACTTGGTGGTTTTTTCTTTTGTTAAATAAGAAGTCATTTATTTTACTAGTGGTCATTGTTTTTAACTAATAATATCATCTTCATCAATTTAATTGTATTATTAATTATGGAACAGCTGCTCAAAAATAATTAATTATGGAACAGAATGTGTACGCATGTGTTGTTTTATTAGTTAGACACCTAAAAAAGCATGTTTTTCGAAGCATATAACTTAAGTAATGGTTTTTGGATTGTTATTAGCAGTGCTTTTTGAAGCATATAACATACAGAAGCATATATCAGTAGTGTTTTTGACTTGTACAATTTAAATCTCACTGTATTTTGCTAATTATCCTTTGGCGCCACTCTTTCTATTTGCAACTTATGAACACCCTATTGCTCAAGTGCTTGCATAACATGTTGTCACCCTACAACTTTTTTGTCATACTTTTTGTAACATGTTGTTTTCCATTGATTTGGTAGGTCCTTTGATCACTCATCCTGTTACTGAGATGGAGTAGACTATCACCAAGCTTCAATTGAAGTACAGAACATACATAGTTGAATACGACACAAAGGATGTAATTTTTCGTTTTCCTTCCTAACTTCTTGCTCTTTTTTTATTTTTTAGGAAACCTATCATTTTAAGGTGTTGTCGTAACATGTCATTTTAGGGTGTTGTCTTCCTAACTTCTTCCTGACATGTTATTTTTTAGGACACAAGACATGTTAAGTTGTCGTTTTCCTTCCTAAGTTGTCGTTTTTGTTTTATTTTAGGGTGCTGTCAAGTTACCAAACATGTTTGCAGCTGATTTCGGAGACAAAATTAATCGTTTTGTCAACCTGGTCGACCAAAACAAAAATCAGAACATATTTTAGGGTGCTGTCAAGTTTTATATTGTTTTCAACGAAGACAATTTCCTTTGACTGTACCATTTGCAATGACAATTAACAAAAGTCAAGGGCAGTTGCTTAAACATGTTGGTGCATATCTACCAAAACCTGTATTTTCTCACGGACAGTTGTATGTTGTTGTTTCAAGAGTTACATTTAGAGAACGACTAAAGATATTGATCATTGGTGAAGATGGTGAAGATACCAATGTGACGTATAACGTCGTATATGAGGAAGTATTTCGCAATGTGTGATGAAACTACATGTCAATGTACTAAAATTTTCGAATTTCTTTTACCGAATTATTGATAGGATTAACAAATTTTCTTTTATAATATTTTCAGATTTTATACATTTTATAAAGTGTTATATTTTGTCTACTATGAATTGTCATCTGTTCTTTTTTTCACCGTTACCAATTATATATTGCATTTTATTATTCGTATGTCAATCTCTTAACAATAAACTCGTGCGATGCACGGGTCAACAATCTAGTATATCCTACAATCTATTATAGCATCATTGGTATGATGGTCCTCACATCCAAAACTCAAAGTAAACTACTTAAACATAGGTGGATTCTAGGGTGAGGGTCCAATTAAGTCCCTCACCGGTGAACCACGAGAAAAACACCAATAGATTAAATAAGTGGTTCAGATTTATTTAAATTAAAATAGGGAACATGTAGAACTGCTCACAT
>Ga0315914_1004267_pt1 | contig 21412 bp, 8 predicted proteins | sample MpolenodulesMG_FD_203920 | JGI IMG/M metagenome (GOLD analysis project Ga0315914, IMG submission 203920) | Medicago polymorpha root nodule microbial communities from Los Angeles, California, United States - elongated nodules | ecosystem: Host-associated > Plants > Roots > Nodule | place: USA...
GTAAGTACTTTTTAGTGTACATATCCAAACATAAATAGCTTATCAAGTATAAGAGCTTATGATGTAAGCTCTAATGTTATAAGCTCTAATGCTATAAGCATCTATATAAGTTGTTTATCCAAACGGGACCTAAGAATTATACAATAAAATAACAAATTAATGCCAATCATATTCGAACTATATGATATATCAAAAAGATTTAAGAAATAGCAAAAAATATATGATATAGTAAAAGAAAATACTAGTGAAAACAAAAATTATTATTGAAAAATTAGCAAATAAGATATTAAATGCATAATGTCATACTGATAATAAAATCAATAAGTTCTGGAGCTTAAATATACTATTGGTTTGAAAAAGGGTATAAAATTCAATATGATAAAATCGATTATACAAATAAAAGTCCATGAAAAAGAAAAAGAGTTTAAGGGCATGGTCAGTGTAAATTTATTTTATACGGACATCTAATAGACACACAATATTGCTATCTAAACTTAATTTGTAAGTGCTTTTTTAAAATAATCATCAATTGCTATATTTTTATTGGATGTTACCTAGTCTATTCTCTAATTATAAAACTTAATGTCTACCAAAAAATATGATCTTACCCCTTCTTAAATTTTTGACATGTCATTAAAATTATATCCTTTTGTGTCTTTTGCTTCAAATTTCCTCTATTTTTTCTCTTTTAAAAACAAACTAAAACAAACTCACTCGATAAAATACACTAACTTAATCAATTTTTAAAGAACAAACAAACTTAATCTTAATCTCAATCAAAACAAATTTTCAATTCAGCATTATATTTCTTATATTCTTTAATTATCTATTTCTATTCTCTAATTATAAAATCTAATGTCTACCAAAAATACAATATTACCCCTTCTTAATTTTTTGACATGTCATCAAAATTATATCTTTTTGTGTCTTTTGCTTCAATCTACCTATATTTTTTTCTCTCTTAAAAACAAATTAATACAAACTCAATCAATAAAAACACTAACTTAATCTTTTTTTAAAGAACAGACAAACTTAATCTTAATCTCAATCAAAACAAATTTTCTTATAATTCAACTTCTAAATATCTAAAAAGTTAAAAACAATATACAATCTATTATTTTTCTTTGATTATGAAAGTTAATGATCAGTCAAAACATAATTTTACCCCATATTAACATTTTTGACACCTCAACGTATATTTACCTTTTTGTGTCTTTTGTAACAAAAAATCCTATTTGGTGAGAGAGAAAATAACTTTCAAAATATTGATGTGATTTTGTAACAAAAAAATTCCTTTTATATTGATGTATCAAAACATACTAAATTATTTTTTATAAAAATGATTTTACATTCAATTAATTATATCTGATTGATAATAAAAAAAAACACAACTTCGTTCTTAAACAAAAATATAACTTCAAGAAAGGTACAAAATATTTATTACAAGGCATATATCAACTTTTCAGAAAATTACACATTTTCTCCTTCAAAAAAAGTTACACATTTTAAAGATTGCTTCTATTTTAAAAATAATTTGCCTTTTTTTATTTAATTTTTTTAGTTAAAAGAAAAATTATATTAAATAAAAAGAAATAGATAAAAAGACTATGTGCATTAAACCTGACTCATGTACAACCCAAAACATGGATACAACCTAATCTATCCTAGAAAAGTTCACTAATCACGCGGCGCAAAACTAGGTTTAAAAAAAATATAAAAAGTGAAAACATGCGAAGAACAATTAATGGATTGATTGTCAACACGGTATCAAAATTCAAGTGGCGAGCATGAAAGCTCTTTCGAGCTTGAAGAACCAGAGTGTAGGCAAACAGAAACCTGCAAATCTTAATGGAAACAACAGAGAATCAAAGAAGTTAGACCACCATGTCATATTATAAAATAATATTTTTTATTGTTGTAGATTATTAATTATTATATATTTTAGAAATATGACTATAAAAAACAATGACAAAATGATAAATGAGTCACTAAATAATATAGTTTTACAATTCATACACGGGACTCATAATAACATCTTTATCAATAATAAAATTTTTATTATTTTTAATGTTTTTTACATATTTTTAGTTTACCACTTCATAATATTTAATAACAACTATTTAAATGATTATCAAGGGCAAATTACACAAACTCCCTTAAGATCTTCTTAAATAACTTAAACATCCGCTCTATTTTTTAACTAGACATTAATCTCCCTTATTTTTTTATCAAATTAACAAGCACTTCCCTTATAATATAACACGATTTAAACTTTGTTAAATCCATTGTTTTTGAGCAATTAACTTCTTCATACGGGTATGAACTCACTTAATTTTCGACAGTTTTTCCTTTCGATTTTTCACTTAGGTGATTTTCTAACTTATTGTTCCTCAGTCAAAAATGAAATAATTTTCTAACTTATTTTCGATGTATCCATTAACAAGCACTTCCCTTATAATAAAACGGATATATCAAAAATTATTTCATTTTCATTGATCAACCACAATGTTCATCCACCAAAATTCTTCTCATTTTTATATTATCTTTTGATCTCTTATGTAATAGCCGATGTTTGATTTTATTTGGTGGTAAAAACAAATTTTGTCATTGTTTCTCCATTGCAAGAAAAAAAAACTTCATTTAACTTAATTGTGAAAAGAGAAAACAGATACAAATGAACAAAAATAATTGAAATTAAATTGTATATTTACAAAGTTATTAAAATGGATAAAATGAAGGCAGATTGACGTGTTTGGAAAAGTAAAAGGGTACTTATGTTATTTTAGAAAATTTTAAGAAAAATCAATGTAATTTGCTCTTTTATCACTAACACTGGCTTTATCATTAGTTTTTCTTACTTTTTCTATTCATATAGCATTGCAATGCGCTTTGATGCATAGCCTCCCGCTTCGAATTAGCCCTAGTTTCTAGAGGAAAAAAAGTAAACAAGTTCTTATTTTAAATTTAGTGGGCCTTGTTATTCTTCCACATCACAACTATCTCTTAAATCTTCTCTAGTTAGTAGTTAGTTGTGAGTGTCATAAGATAGAACCGTCCTTAATTTGTAACTGCACCATGGAAGCCACGTAAGAGACGTACCGCCTGAAAACGAAAATTTGTACGTTAAGAACCAAGCGGTGGTGATGACTAAGGTGTGAAAATGTGTTTAAAAATTGAAACAATATCTATCTCACGTTCTTCAGATTTTTTGAAGAGTTGAGTTAGGTCGAATTTTAAGTTATCATGTCAATGTTATCGGACTATTCAAATCACATTTGAAATGTCCAATCTTAGGCGCGAGAAGATGTGTTAATCATAAATCTTTGAATTGTTTATAAATAAATATAATTTTATCGTCCATTTTGTAAGAGTTGAGTTACCCAAACTTATGTTACAAGTCTACCGCAATTCACCGGTCTTCATTTCTCTTTGTAATTGGAAAAGTCTACCGCAATCCCGATTAAAATGGACAAAGTGATTAGCTCATAGTTATCATACGACATACAGTCAAATTTGACGTCTCTAGAGTCTAAAAAGTCACTTTTGACAATAAAAAAAAAGTATACAGATAATTTAGAAAGTGACAGTGATAGTTTGCATACATTGTATGACTAGAAATAATCTACAACAGAGGTGCACATGATATATAGAGCGAGAGAAGAGACAGAGGAAACAAACTTCTACAACAATATACTATAATATCATGGGAAGCCAAGATGTGAAGTTGGTAGGCTTTTGGGTGAGTCCATTTGTTAAGAGGGTTGAGTGGGCCTTGAAGCTCAAGGGTGTAGATTATGAGTATGTAGAAGAAGATATCTTCAACAAAACTCCTCTTCTTTTGGAATTGAACCCTGTTCACAAGAAGGTTCCGGTTCTTGTTCATGCTCAAAAACCAATTGCAGAGTCATTCATTATCCTTGAGTACATTGATGAAACATGGAAGCAATCTCCACTTTTGCCTCAACATCCATATGAAAGAGCTCTTGCTCGTTTTTGGGCTGATTTTGCTGAACAAAAGGTAACTTATATACTAAATCCCTTTTTCTTTATCCTATTTAATTTATTTTGAGTTTTTTGTTCAAAAAAACTAAGGCACCGTTTGGATTGAGCTTATTTAAAGCTTATGAAATATAGCTTATGCAAATAAATAAGTTTTTATTTTAACTTATAAGGTCTCACTAATGAAAATTGTATCTTCATAAACTGTTTTTTCATAAACTACCTTAAAAACTTATAAATAATACATAAAAACTTATTTATTTGCATAAGCTGTTTTATATAAGCTCTAAAATAAGCTGATCCAAACGGGGCCTAAGTAGGAATCAACTTATTGGCATCTTCTATACCATTTATTTTCATTTAAAATTTCATCAAGGATGTGATAGTATCGCCCTCAATAGATAGAGAGATGAAGCTAGCATGCACAAATAAAATAGTTTTGCGACATATACAAGTTTTATTTTCATCATTAGGTCAGTAAATTAAATTATATCATATTTAATATAATGATGAGAGTTATTGATCCAATAGTAAAAACTGCATGATACAGTACAAAATAGAGTAATATATTTTTTTTTAATATAGTCTTTATTGTTTTATTTATGAAATGATTTTCATGTAAGTGTGTTATTAAATAATTCAACTTGAGTTTACTTCTTATAGGCCGTTTTGAAGTAAATTTATTTATTAAAATAATAGATCATATGCTAGCATGAGTGTACAACAAATGATACCCCTGCCATTTATCATTCTCACCTAAACACACACAAGATGAAAACCCTTCCAAGTAATTTTGGGTTTCACGGTTATTTAAAGTAGTTAGTTATTTTGGATTTATATTTTTGGGATACACAAAAGCCAAAGTCTATTCAATAACTTACTTTTCAATGCATGGCGTGTGCATATGTCATAGCTTTTGAATGCAGCTTGGATAGCAATGTGTAACAGTGGGGAAGAACAGGAAAAGGCTTTGAAGGTAGCCAGAGAAGCAATAGAGAAGATAGAAGAGGAGATAAAGGGGAAGAAATTCTTTGGAGGGGACAATATTGGGTACCTTGATCTTGCACTTGGATGGATTTCTTACTGGCTTCCTGTTTTTGAGGAAGTTGGGTCTATGCAGATAATAGACCCATTGAAATGTTCAGCCATCACTGCATGGATGACCATTTTTCTAAACCACCCTGTGATCAACGACAGCTTGCCCCCAAGAGACAAGATGCTTGTTTACTTCCAATCTCGCAGAGAGGCATTTCATGGCTTGTTCAAGATTTAGATATCTTTTTCACTATGTGTATCTTAATGTGATGTGACTGATAAGTTCACATATATTGATTAAATTAGTCACTACGACAGTTATCATTTTCGGAGTAATTATCTATTGATTAAATAAACCAAAGCTTGTTCAACCTTTTGAAGTAGCGTACTTTTGTATTTGTGATGTACTGTTGTTATTCCACTACGTTTGTATTTGTGATGTACTGTTATTATTTAATTACAACCCTGAAATCACTTCAAGTTGCACAACTACATTTGCTTCAATTTATAGATGGTATTAAGAAATTGACATTCCCAACACTATATCAAGTTCTGTTGTTAGTTTTTAGTGCACGTGTGTGTGGTAAATCCCAAAGTACCGAAATTAATTCTTACTTATAAAAAAGCACTCCTATTAGTTCTGAGTGACAATGTTCCAATGCCGATTTTGATATATTGGAAAACTCTAACTAGGTAGTACAACAGTGTAATCATACTTAAGCCATGATCATTTCAATCATAACCAAAATCAGCTACCATAAACTTCAAACTATACAATCCCATGGAATGGAGACCTGAATCTAGAAATAAAACGTATCATCTCATCACATGTAACATTTTCATTTTTAACCTGATATTTCATTGCTATGAGGTGGTTATGTTCAACAGAAGTTAAAACCCATTTACCCCTTACCTAGAAAACCCACATCTACCCCACTAACAAATAGGGGCAGAGTTGGCTCCTCTCATTTATCTCAATATTACGCTCTTAAATTCCAGCAGGGACTCGCCTAACAAGGAGCTAAATTTCTAAACAATCTTGAGATAATTCAAGCAGGCAGCTTTAGTTTTGAATTGTTCTTCCAACTGCAAAACAAAATTCCTGATGTTACCTATTGGTTGTATCGGTATAATAAAAACATGAACTTCCACAAATAAATATTGTTTACCTGATGAAGTAATAGTAGAAGAAATCAGCATACAGAGCTGTCTGAACAACACCTGAGACACAGGCTGCAAAAACAAGAAGCCAATCAGAATATCTCAAGAGTAGGCATATAGTTTAAATAGCAATTCATATTTTGATTTTAAGCATATTTACCTATCCATCGAGTGAAACGTGGCTCAGTCAGATAGCGGTATATCCAATTGAGAATGTATAATCCACGATACGCACTGCAATTTAAAAATAAATGGTATGATATTTACTTATCATAAAATACAGATTTTGAACAAGATCAGATTGTCTAGTAATATTTAAAAGTTCTACAGCAAACTGCTCATGAAACTAAGCAGTCATGAAGACTAGAGACAAGTTGTTAGACAACACGTCAGCAGAAAAATGCCAATTCAGCCAAATGAACAACATTTTCAAATAAGGTATCATCAAATTATGACAACCATTACATATATCAATTATCAAGTAGAGGAAATACATTTCTTAGAGGACAATCAGGATGACAAAAGTATCTAGAAAGTTCATAGTATAAAGCAGTCAAAACATAAAGGTGGATCGTAAAAGAGAAGCTAAATAAACAAAAGAGCACATACCCAAGAAAGAATACATATTGCCCAGTCAAATTGTCAACATTTCCACTTCGTTGCAACAAAACCAGCTGGGGCAGTATTGCAACTGCCTCCAAGTATATTGAAAATGCCCAGAAGATCTGAAATTGACATACATAAAACAAAGTATATTGAGCATTTCCACTTCAACGCAGCATTCGTTATTATGTTACATTGCGTAACAGAATTACTATAAAGCTAACATGTAGCGCACGTAATAGAATTCAGTACGGACAGGGAATATATTCTTGGACAGGAATAAGATTTGAAAACAATTCACAGGTTTTCTATGGCTTTTGCGATGCATAGCTAAAAAAAAATTAAAAAAGGAGGAAAATAAATCCCAGCTGCAGCAGATTCCATACGGAAGAAGGAAATAGAAATCATATCACCAGGAAATTCATTTTATCCCACACTGTGAGCGGCCAACTTTGTCATTACTAGTAAACCATGAATTGCAGCCAGAAGAAGATGGCATGCATTTTATAAATGTTAAATATTTCAAACTATCAACAAATTATACTTGGCTTAAACACTGCATGATACTTGGCCATCCTTTCAAATTATACTAAAATAAAACCATTTGATTAAAAACTTGTTCTTGTTAACATGTTACAAGATTCGACACAAATAACCAAGATGTTCAGAGACACTTGACATTAAGAAACACTCAACATATCTGAAGCTGTTCTTTTCTAGAGTTCTTGGTTTTCTATGAGCAACGTTCAAACATATAAAGAAATGACTTTACAGTGGAAAAAGGGATTAAAGAATGTCACAAATGATCAGATAAGTTTCGAAATATCGTCAGATTCAACACATTTGATAGAATATTAATGTCTATCAACTTTGCTCAAATACGCAAAATTTGCATGAAATGAAACTTATCCATAGGCTTTTAGATGATTATGCATTTGAAGGAATTAAAGGACAAAAATCAGATCTTAAACCGAATCACAGTGTTCAGTCTCCAACCCATTCCTCTCCAACCATGAAACTGACAAAAAAAATGGGTTTTTAGTTCTATAAACCAATTTTGGAGATGCTCCAACATTCAAAACAAAAACACAGATTATTTTTCGAAACATCGCATTTTTTATTGCAATTTCAAAAGGGATGAAATTTGTCAAGATTTACTTATATTTGCGTTTGATCTCAAAGAGAAAAATGTAATTGCATAGCAAAGCATTCCAAAATAGGAAAGCTGAACAAATAAAACTCATGGATTACCAAGGTAGTAAAATCGTAAGACGTGAACTCATAACATGAATTGTAAGATTCTACACAATTCATTAAACTCATATAATATGCATAAAAATCAACACTCGTGCATAAATTAACATTAGTAAGTGAAATTAAGTCTTTAGATTCAAATACTTAATTAGACTTAAAGTCATAACTATAAGTTGGTAAATAAGTTCTCAAAGAACCAATAACTCATAATTTCACAAGTCATGAACAAATCAACTTAATTTAGGCTTGCTTAAATAACCAATAACAGCAACGAAGTTAGACATTCTAATGAATCGAATAAAGAACAGAACTTAGCAGCAAAAACAATCAACAACAGAAGAGGATTTTGGTTGTAAAAACAGGGTACAAGAGAGGATGTGTTCTGGTTGCAAAAACAGCGCGTAGAAGCAGAAGATGTTGGTCGGAAAAACAAAGCACATGAACACAAAAATAGAGCACAAGAGAGGGTGAGTTATGCTCACAAAAACAAAGCATTACAGAGTCAGTTTTGAGATGAAGGGAATTGGTTTTTAGCAAGGAAACGACACAACAGGTACGAATAAATAAAACAGAAACTGGTCTTATTGCCAAACCAGGTCAGAGTTCAGCCACAAAGGCTTTAAAAAAATTCAAACAGGTCGGGATCTGACCCAGTTACTGAAATCGGAAAGAACATGGATTGCACAACTTTATGTTTTTCTGCAGCGATTTCACGCGATCTTACCCATTCATGATTCTGTGTAAACATGAAATCACCAAGCACTCCAGAAATCGTAGACTTGTACGATTTTTCGTTTTAAATCGAGATTTCAATAACCATGTGCATTAAATAGTTAGAAAAAGGGCAAAAAGCAATAAATGTTGGGTTGCGTTTGATTTTCAGTTGATTTGTTTTTATAGATAATTAAAAAAAATACCATGTTTCTTTTAATAATTATCGATGAAACATAGACAAAAAATGAAAATGAAATAAACTGATTGTTTTTTCCTGTTTTTTCATTTTCAGTTAATCCTTTTCATTTTATAGCCTTATTTTACTCATACTGTAATGTTGGTTGATGCAAATATAACCCTAGCCACCATTGTTGGTTACCCCTACTTCTCTATGTTTGCAATGCAGGTTTAACAAAAGAATCATCCCTCGAAACAAAATGCTCAAGAGATCATATCATCATATAAGAACTCCAAAGTCCAAACAAAAAAAACATGAGGACAAAAAATCCATAACCCTGTTCCCTAGGTTAAGCGTCACTCAAAATTTTACAAGCATATGTTTCTTGCTTATCTAAAGTCTGTCATCATGACCAGCCAACACAATCATCTAGAAATGTATCCATATATCATAGCAAATACAACACCTCCTCGAATGGCTTTCGCAAATGCAAATGAGACGGAAACATAAAAATGGTATGAAAGTAAACAATCGGAGAAATGCTCAACAATTAAAAACCTGAAAATGTAGCACCAACACTTGTGATGGAAGCGTGTCAGTGTCAGATACATCATACATGTATTAGTATCTGACACTGACATGTGAGAAAATTCAATTAATAAATTTTTTACCAGTGTCAAACTGTGAGTGTCCGTGTAAAATAAACAAATAAAACACAATTAAATCACGCAACTCAAACATTAACATTGCAAAATACTTAAAAAAGAGAAACATAAGATTCATAGATAGAAAGAGACCTCAAGGAAGGTGAATTTCTCGTGCAAGACGAGTGCCAAAAGAAAGCTAGCAGCAACAAGAAGATAATGACGAAAAGTATCAAGGTCTTTATCATAGCTTCTCTTAACCATAGGATGAACACGCATGCACCAAACAATAGCCAACGAACTAGCAATGAAGACTATCTTCATAAACGTATTATAAACGGAAATGAAATCCGTGAACAGATCCAAATAACGGGCTAAGAACACAATCGCGTATAGTTCTTGAGTCTTACGAGAAACACCTGAAATTGAAGAAAAAAATCATGATCAATTGTTAGTGAAAGTGATGAATTAGGGATTGTGAAATGTGAAGGGGAAATTGTGACCTGAGCATGATTTGGTAGCGTAGATTTTGAGGAGGAGAACGAGAATGCTGAGGAGATGAGTCATGTCACCGGCGAGTCTGAAGATGTTCATGGTTGCGTTGATCAATGGTGGAACAAGGTTTTCTCTAGAGAGAGACGAAGAAGGAAAAGGAATTGAAAAACGCACGAAACGCTAATTACAGGAATTGAAAATTTTCTTGTGATGCCGAACAAATTTTTAATTTTTTTTTTTTAAGTTTTGGTAAAGTGTGGTAATGCATGTCAATGTGTCATCATATGAGTAGTGTGAAACTATAAGCAAAGGAAGGAGTTGCTGAGGTGGCACTATGCATCCCTCCACCGCTTCATCCTTCAAAAGGGAAAAATATATTGACATGTATCTTTCAAATAAAAATTCTTTATTAAAAAGTTGTTGACATGAGTCTAAAACTGTTTTTTTTTATTTTATCTATCTATCTATACCAAGGTAATTGAAACCGGAGCGGACTAACCGGTTCAACCGGAACCTCACCAATATTCGGTCCGATCAAGGCCAAAAACTGCTCACCTAAAAAACCGAAAAACAAACTAGTGAACCGGTCGGAAACCGGGAAAATCGGAGAGAACCGGCGGTTCTCAAGGTTGGACCGCGTTTTCCCTTTTTCCTATTCCATATGCGTTGATACATGCTTAGGTAGAATGAAATGAAGCTGAAAAAGAAGAAACCAGCATAGACTCAAAAACCAGCACAAAGAAAGAAGGAACGCATGAAAGAAAGGCATGAGTGAATGAAGATGTTGGCGGCTGCTTCTTTTTTTTTTAAATTATGCCATGTGAAAATTGCAAAAAATAAAAAAATATCATGTCAACACGCCACGTCATCAAATTTATCCAGTCAGATGCTGACCGTTGGCTGTGGGAGGTAAACTTTAGAGGGGAATTCTCCAAGTTTTTTTTTCATAGGGGGTAAACCAAAAGACCCCCAAATGGCAGGGGGTAAAGACCTATTTTCCAGGACGTGTGTGGCAGGATGTGATTGTGTCGAATCGTCTTCTCATTTATTTTTGCAATGTAATATTTTTGGTTCCGTTTGGCACTTGATTTATAATTGGATTGGGTTCTTAGTGACCAACCCTCTCTATGTACCTGATCATTTTCATCAGTTTGGCTTTAGTGGTGGCCTCGGCAGGAAGCGGCGCTCAATTTTACAGTTTATATGGTTTGCAACTGTCTGGGAAATCTGGAAGGAACGTAACAATAGGGTATTTACAGGCAAAGAAAGCCCCGTTCTTCAGGTGGTGGATAGGATTAAGTCCATCTCCTATATGTGGATGAAGGCGAAGCACATTACTCTTTCCTTCCATCTGCATGGCTGGTGGCTTAATCCGTTCACCATATTGGGCATAGGCTAATAGTTTCTTCCATTTGCTTATTTTCTTGTTATTGTAGTTCCCTTTGTAAATATTGTTCAGACCTTGCGTTTATTCCTTGGTGCACCTTGTACGGGGAATAACGCTTTCATGTGGTAATATATTTCATTTTAGACTCTTCAAAAAAAAAAAATCAATAGTATATATATAAAGTAAGGTTTTTTTTATGTCACGTGTCACTTCCATATTCATTCTCAATATTTTTATTATTTTTTCTATTTTTTAAAACCAATATTTTATTTGGCATAAATATCTCAACAAACTTATGATTTTATCCACTCAATATTTTATTTAATTTTTTTATTGAATTTCTAATATTTTATGTAGCATAAATACCTCAACAAATTACATATAATACTTTCAACAAAGTTTACATGTATGATCTTATTCTATGATTAAAAGGCTCCAATTGAATTTTTTTTTAGGAAAAAAAAACTTCAATTAGTTACTAAGTAATCTTTTAGCATCGTATCATTCAATTAGTTTTTCTTTTTGAGAAAAAAAAGTTTCAATTAGTTACTATGTTATCTTTTAGTACCGTATTCTATTGCAGATGTTAATTATAAATAAAGGAATTTTTGTTAGTCACGTATTCACATATTTTGAGCACAAACTAAAATCTCAAACCTTCTTTTCATCTAACATTTTTCCTTCTTCAAGTTTGCCAAACACCAATTCTATTATTTCTATTTTTTAAAAAATATAATTCTATTATTTCTATTGCATATACTCTGATATATATATTTCAACCACTTTCCAATGCTACTTTTTAGTATTGCATGTTTTCATCTTTTTGTTGTTTTTATTTTTGGATTTTTTAAAACAACTTTTCAAACATCTTAAATACTTCTATTGATGTTTACACACACACAATACATTGATTCAATTTTCATTCCCAACTAACCAAATCATATATTTCATCATTCTATTTTTTTTTTTTTTTTTCAAAAATTATGGCTACAAAATTAAGTACGTTGATGACGTCAACCAATAAATAGTGTATATATATATATATATATATATATATATATATATATAAAGTAAGGTATTTTATGTCACATTTCGACTCCACGTTTATTCTAAATTTTTTTATTAATCCTCTAGTTTTAAGTGAAAATTTAATTTTGTATAGATATGTCAACAAATTCTTTCTTTTCATCAAAATGATTTTCTTCTTCTTTCTATTGAGTATACGTCTCTCGCTCAACAAACTATATACATTACATTGATATTTTTCAATAAATATGTTACTTCATTATCTGATTAAATAGTAATTTTTTCATACAATTATTAAAAGTATAATTTAATTTTATCATAATTAATTTCAATAGTTTATTTTTTTCATATTCAATATCTTTGTCGCTTTCACGTTTGTTTTGAATATTTTTTATTTTTGAATAATATTTATTTTAATTTGATATAAATATTCCAATGTACGTTTTTTTAATGTGTTTATAATATTATGTTTTTTATTTAAATAAATTTATTATTTTTTGAATTTTCTAAATATTTTATTCATTATTTTTTATGTAGTATAAATATCTCAACAAACTAAATATATTATATATTTTTGTTATATCTTATCTTTTAAAACTTAATTTTTATAATTGCTTAAATATCTGTTACTCCTTTTTATTTATCTTTTAACATCATATTCCAATTCAAACTTTAGCTGTAAATCTAGGTTTCTTTAGTTTTATTTATATTTTTTTAATGTTGTTTTATTTTACTTTATCATAGTTTATTTCAATAAATTTATTATTTTTTTATTATCTTTCAAATTTTTAGTATATTTATTTATTATTTTTTATGTAACATAACTGTCTCAACAAACTACATATATTATATATTTTTATTTTTTTTAAAGGTTTTTGTTATACTTTATATTTAAAACCTAATTTTTTTTAAATTGTTTAAATTATTTGTTATTTTTTTATCTTTTAGCATCATAGGCCAATTCAAATTTTAACAATTCACATGTTTTTAGGACTATAAAATTAAGGGATTTTTCTAAACAACTACTCATATAATTTTAGCACAAGTAGAATTACACATTTGAAATCAACCTTTCTCATTCTTCAGGTTTGACAAATATCACTTCTATAAAAAAAAATTCAGACACTTTTTCATATGCTTATTCACACTCTAAATATAAAATATGGAGACTCAATATTAGGATAATTAGAATGTGAAGAACGATGAATTTTAAAGAGACCACATATATTTAATCGATATGACTTTTATGGATGACAGAGCATGCATTTATGTTTTTTCGTTGTGAACTTTTACTAACATGATTTCACATTAACTTAATTCTTTTTCCATGCTAATATTTATTTAATTTTGTTGTCGGTGATATTCTAGACGATCAAAATTCAGTGCACTGTGTGAAGCGACAATGTTATCAAATATCAATCCATGTTGCTATAACAAAAAATCAATCTACGTTGATTGATGTAATATGTTATGAGATAAAGAGTATCATAATTTCTAATAACAAACCTAATTCCTATGAACATAGAATATTTTATAAAACTATAACCATTGTGAAAAAATTTTGCAACAAAAAAAAGTCATTGTGAAGCCGTTTAATTTTTTTTAAGGAGTTAATTTATATGTCTTTTGTCTATTTATTCGTTATACTTTTTTGGGTAGGTTCACAAATTCCACCATCGTTAGAGATGACTAATCTTCATCAGGAATCGGTGGGGCGCAATCCATTTTTTTTCCTCATACGCATCAGCCACGAAACCAACCCATGACCACATGTTTAAAGGGACCCAAAACTCTTACCACTAGACTAATTCATTATTGATTTTGTTACATTTTTTATTCTTGTATTGGACATTTATCTCAACATTTATATTTATTTTTAAGATATTAATATAATTGTAAATTTAAATAAATTCAATTTAATATACTTACACGTGTATTTGTGCACACAGACCTATTTAATATCCAATTTGGGCAACGCATGGGCTCTAAACTAGTGTAATATAAAAAAAAAAATGTCATTTTGGACATATTGCTATCCATACCATCGTTTCAGGCCTACACCATTTCGCTAAATATAATTGGGCCGAACCCAATCTCCCATATGAAAATAGACAATTGCTGTTTTGACATTGGTTGTGTCTTAGTAACACAAGTAAATGACTAAAAAATTCAGTGGCAGTTAACTACCGTCGGTTTTGTTAGTTATAAGTCAACGACAGTTAACTATTGTACATTGGGTGTATTTTAATATTTTACTTGTGTATTTTGAAAGTATTGAAACCAGCTACCACTCTACTCTCTCACTCATTTCTCGTCCAGAAACCCTAATCTACAGAACTGATTCATCCTCCCCTCAACCGCCGCCGCCACCTTTTCTCCCCGACCACCGCCGAAATCAGCCTCGTTTGGCTAGAAGAATCGAGTTTTAGTTTTTTCCTCAACCTTCTGTACTTATATATTCAAACAGAATCACGAAAGGATGAGTCATCTCTCTTGAAAGAATTTTCCGACCAACCCGTATCCTCCACAACATACACGAAAGAATCACACACCAAAATGGGCATCCAAATTATTTTCAGTTTTCTTTCGATAAATGGTTTGCTATGTCTTCTACTTTGATTCTCTTTACTCTTCTCATATATTTTCTACGTTATTCCTTATTATGTCACGTAATGCTATGATTTCAGTTTTTTTCCCGTTTTTAGTTTTTAGAAACTTTTGGGATACATTACTAGATGATTGATTATGTCATTGCAATGTTAATTAGGATTAGAAATAAGTAAGATATGAATATGAGGAGTGAGATGAAGAGATTTGAGGACGAAATGGAAGCACTAGAATCGGAAGACAAAATCGAGGATAGTAGTACCTCTTCTTTTTTAAGCAAATTACTAATATAAATGTGAGGGATACAATACAATTACAAAATCAATATTTTTTGGCAAAACATTTTTTTGAGATTACAACTTACTCATGTTTTATAAGTTTAATTGCTCCCTCATCCACCACTTATAACTCATGTTTTATTCGCTAGTGGTTATATATAGTTTTTATTTTGTTCATGTAGGAGTGTAAACCCTTTTCTCTTTTTTCCGTTGGGCTGCATTCTCTCCACTCTTCCAGGTATGAAACATATATTTTCTTAACACTAAACAAACCTCATGTGAATCATGAGAATAGGAACAAAATCAAACAATGTTTGAATCCTGTTTGTGTTTGTGTGTGTGATGTTTTTGAATTCGTTCAGGATGAAGATGATGTCATTGGTTCGACCACTCTTGATGAGGCGAGGATTCAGTACGGGCTCTGAGAAAATGGTTGCCTCTGTGCTGTTTGAGAGATTGCCTGTGGTTATTCCCAAAATTGACCCTAATGTTTATGTTTTTGAAGAATTCTCGTATGTTCTTTTTCTACTTTCGTTTTCATTTTTATTAATTTTACTATGCTCTGCTTGGATTTTAATTAGTTAATAAAAGCATCAAAAGTAAAATGGATTTGGGTTTCGGTTTTAATTTAGTATTGAATTTGTAGTCATGTGAGTGAATAGACAAATTGTTCATTGAAATTGCGAACATTGATCAAAGTGATTATGGTGGTTGAAATGGGTGTTTTATGTGATACAAAAGTACAGGGGGAATTCTATCGGACAGTTGTAAGACTGGCGATTCTATCGGACAGTTGTAATTGTATGGAACAGAGTGTTGGGCGGTGAAGAACCAACACGAGAATAAAATCAACGTAGCAGAGATGAGGATGTTGCGTTGGTCGTGTGGTAAGACCAGATGAGATAGGATTAGAAATGAAAATATTAGAGAGTCGAGGTAGCAGCTATAGCAGAAAAGATGGTGGAAAATAGACTTAGGTGGTTTGGGCATTTAGAGAAAAGACCTATAGATTCTGTAGTATGGAGAGTAGATCAAATGGAGGATAGTCAGATCGCTAGAGGTAGAGGGCATTTAGGAAAGACTTGGAGATTAATGAATTCCACCAAAATATGGTTTATGATAGAACATTATGACGTCATCTGATCCATGTAGCCGACCCCACTAGTTGGAAAAGGCTTGGTTGTTGTTGCTAATACAATTTCAGGATGTTTTTGCCAATTTGTAAAATACAAATACTATTTTGACCAATACTCACAATTTTGAGGACCAGTTTGTCTATTCAGTGAAATTTGGTTTGTCCACATTTTAAAAAAAAAGGGTAATATTATATATATGATGTGAAATATTAACGCTTTCTTTCTCTTTTCTAAGATGGAAAAAATGAGTTTGTCAAAAGAAAAAGATGGAAAAAATGAGGTTAATGTCTGAAACACAAGGGTTTGCTGTTAATATTACATAGTTGGTAATTGTGCTATGGTTTGTTTAGTAAACTTGAAGCTGCTTTAGCAAACGTTATTATTTTCTTCTCTTCAGTTGTTTGTTGTACTTACTGATATTGTGGCTGTTCTTGGTTTATAACTAAATTTTTATGGGGTTTCAATGGCTAGGTTTCGATGGCAGCAACAATATCAACGCAGATATCCTGATGAATTTCTAGACAGATCCGATGCAAGGTATGGGTACTTCAGTAAGAGTGGGTCTATATTAATTTTTTTTTTTTGTTATTTAGAATTGATTCATCTAAAAGAGAGATATCTTGAGATGATCTCTTTAAGTTATGACAGAAATGGCAAAATACCGATAGATCCTTCTTTTCATCTACTATTATGAAAATTGTATACTTTCCAGGGGGAAAGGTGATTATCAGATTGACTATGTGCCAGCACCGCGAATCACCGAAGCAGACAAACAAAATGATCGAAGGTATGCACCAATTTAGCAGACTGATCATTTGTAATTTACGATAAGAAAATGTTTCATTTCAATTTCTGGAATATATGAAGTAAAATATTAAGTAGAATAAATGATAGATATAACAACTGTTTTTAATAACAAATGTTTATGATTTTCTCCAATGAATTATTAACTTGGTTCTTATATTGTCCTTGTCTTCCTTTGGAGCGAGCAAATGTCATTTTTCCTTTTTTTTTTTTTTGAAGGAAGGAAAATGTCCTTTTTCTTTGGTGTGGTATTTACTACAAATGTTCTTAAGCAAGGAATATTTAGTTTGTTTTTTTTCGCACTTACCTTTATTGTTTTTTGATCGTGTTTTAGCTTTGAAATATTGGTGATTAAATAATGTTGATGCAAGATTATCATCAGATATTTAAGGTGTATTGTTACCTGTTAGTGCATGTTCAGTCTTTAATTAGTAATGCTATACAGTTTTTGTTAGTTCTAACTGAGAAATATATCAATGTGAGGGCAGGATAGGCCAATCCTCTCCTGTCTCTTAGATAATAATAGAGTCAAAGCTAATATTATTTTGAATGAGAGACATGAAAACCTAATCAGGCCATTTGCTTTACCATTGCTATTTTTTTTTAAAGAACTGAAGTTGTCTTCAGAGATAATTGCGGTGTGGTTGAATAGTCTCTTATTACTTGCCTCTTTAGGTCACTACAAAGGGCTCTTGATAGAAGACTTTACCTTCTTCTCTTTGGTGATGCTTATGGGGCTCCAAGTGGAAAGCCTGTGTGGCATTTTCCAGAAAAAGTATATGAATCAGAGGATACCATGCGTAAGGTGAACATTCTTATGTGGTTTTCCCCTTCTTATTTCCTATATCTTCCAGTGTTGTTAAATAGCAGCCTTAGCAATGATATATCTATAGCACTTTAGCATAGCAGAATTTGAATCAATTGACATTGTTTTGTGCTATATTTAGTACAAAATGTCGTCAAATAGTTGCTATAGTGGTGCTATAGCCTATAGCACTATTGCATAGCGGAGTTTGAAAAAACCACTATTTTCTGTAATCTGCAATTGACAACACTGATATCTTGTTTTCACTCGTACCTTTTTTATAAAAAAAATTGCAGTGTGCAGAATCTGCCTTGAAATCAGTCTTAGGAGATCTTTCAAATACATATTTTGTCGGAAATGCTCCGATGGCCCATATTGTTGTTCTGCCTAAAGAAGAGCAGACAGGATCAACATCTTTTAAGGTATGTTTGTAGGAAGTTTTGCGTAACTTCAATCTACTATTGGAAGGTTGACATCTTTCAATATGTTATTTCTATCGGTATGTGTTGGCATTTTCTGAAAATGACTTTGTAGGCCTTTGCAATTTGTTTGGTTGTACAACATAATTCCAAAACTAGCCTTTTCAATACTTCTGACTTATTTCTCTGTGGAAATTCATTATACTTGCTCATTCTTTCCTTTACCCAAATCTTCTGTCAGAAATTCTTCTTCAAATCACAAGTAATTGCTAAAAACAAGTTCGACATTAGCAAATGTGAGGACTTTGTTTGGGTGACTAAGGATGAATTGATGGAGTATTTTCCTGAGCAAGCTGAGTTTTTAAACAAAATGATCATTAGCTGATGACAGTGGAGATGGTTGTTTAATCAAAACTATTACTTAGTTCATTGAATTTTGAAAGAAGATGAATGTAACAGTTTCTGGGATCAACAAAAGGTGTTTGAATTCAAATTAGATTTAACATCTCAGTTTGAGGCCAATGAAGTTAGTAGTTACCTCTTTTGACATTTTATATTAATTACAAGTAGATTGTGACTGATTTAATTGCCTGCCACCAATTTCTACATAAAGTTCTCATGTCCTTCCTTCACATCCATAGTCACACGAGTGGAAGTTATTATACGGTGTAAGAAGGCTTTATCAAACGCATGAATCATGTTGTCAAGTAAGAAGTGTAAAGGTCAATGGAGGAAGCTGTCCATTGTAAGGTTTTACTAGACTTTGCAAATACGTTTTTCGCAATTTATCTAAGTATGTGTTTGGTTTGTTGTCGCTGCCTCACGTTTATATGCCTTTTTGATGTGATTTGGAGAAGCTGCTATTCGTAGCTTCACTAGAAACGTGAATTTATGCCGTGGTTTTCGGCAGATGTGAAAAAGGTGCCGCTGAGCCAAACATAGGCTAAGTGATGCTTCTTCAGTTACAATTGTATTTTTTTTTAATCTAAAAGTTAGTGTGTACGGTTGGTTGTGTAATATGACATTTTGCTTTTGATTATGAAATATGCCATTTATATGACCTGTGCAGCAGCACGGGTGGAAAGTCTAGTGTAGAATAAGGATTAAGGACATATGTAATGGTTGTTTTGTCATTGCTTCTTGACAAAAAAAAAGTCATTGCTTAATCTTTGTAAGTCATGTTTATATGATTACTTGATGTGTATCCTCAAAAAAAAAATCTGCGACTCTCGGTCAATAATCTTATTTTAGCCGCATTTACCTATAATCTTAGTTCTAAAAGAGTTGTACTTAACACTTTTTGAGTAGTTAGAAACCCATGGGACTAAGTTTCTTTGTTGCCAAATTGTTTGAAGAAAAATGAATTCACTGCTGAGAATACATTAAAATTGTTTAGCAAAAGCAGCATTCATATTTTGCAATTCTATGTTGCAAATCACTTTTCACAATCTAATGCCTCTGAATAACATGTCGAAAATTACTTTTTTGACATAAAAAATTTCACATTGACACAAGTAATTTACGTTAGGGCCCTTAGCGGTAGTTAACTACCGTTGGGAAGGTTAACAGAAATGTTCGAAGAGAATAGATATGTTTATTACGTAAGAGAAAAGAAGGAAAGTCAAATTCTTCAAGACATATTTTGGACTCATCCAACATCGGTAAAGTTGTTTAACAATTTTCCGACTGTTTTGATAATGGAATCCACATACAAAACCAACTTGTATAGGATGCCATTGTTTGGAATAGTTGGAGTCACCTCAACCTATTTGACATATTAGGTTGGTTTTGCATTTATGGCGTTGGAGAAGGAGGATAACTTTACTTGGGCTTTGCAAATGTTGCTTAAACTTCTTGGACCAAATAGTGATGTGCCTAAGGTGGTAGTGACCAACAGGGACACGGGTATGATGAATGCCGTAGCAAATGTTCTCTTCGATAGTAGTGCAATACTTTGTTATTTCCATGTTGGCAAAAATATTAGATCAAGAATCATCACCGATTGTAAAGTTAAACAAAATGTTGTTGTGGTGGATGAGCAAAAGAAGATTGTCGATGAGGAGAAGCATAGTAAGTTAGTTGATACCATATTTGATGCATGCGAAAAATTGGTTGAATCTTCTACTCAAGAGTTATATGCGGGTAATCTATATTGGAATTCCAAGATGCTTGTAAGGGTTATCCAAAGTTTCTTCACTATGTTGAAACTACCATTTTGAAGCCTTTTAAGGACAAACTAGTGAGAGCATGGACGGACCTTGTGTTACATCTTGGGTGCAGGACTACGAACAGAGTTGAAGGAGCTCATGGTGTGGTGAAAGAATATTTGTCCACCTCCAAGGGTGATTTGGGTACTTGTTGGAAAAAAATAGATGAGATGTTGGCAAACCAATTTGGGGAGATACAATCATCGTTTGGTAGGAGCGTTACAGTCTTGAAAAATAGATACAAAGATGTCACTTTGTACTCCGGGTTGGGGGGTCACATGTCTAGACAAGCCATGAACTTTATTTTTGTGGAAGAAGAGCGTGCTAGGAAAACCTTGTGCATCGAGAAGAAAACTTGCGGTTGTGTTCAAAGGACGGCGTATGGCCTACCTTGTGCATGCTTCATTGCTATGAAAATCCGTCACAACAAGCCCATTCGATTGGATGAGATACACCCGCATTGACATAAGTTGTATATGGGTGAAGAAGAAAGTAATGAAGATTTGTTTTCGGTCGCGGAGGAGTAGTGTGGTATCCAAGAACGTCTCGAAAAAGTTCCGTTCCAAATGAAACTAGAAATCAAAGAGGGTTTGTGGTTGTTAGCGTTTCCGGAGACCACAATGTTGTCACCACGTCCAAGAAAGGTGCCAACCAAAGGAG
>Ga0315914_1004269_pt1 | contig 21406 bp, 19 predicted proteins | sample MpolenodulesMG_FD_203920 | JGI IMG/M metagenome (GOLD analysis project Ga0315914, IMG submission 203920) | Medicago polymorpha root nodule microbial communities from Los Angeles, California, United States - elongated nodules | ecosystem: Host-associated > Plants > Roots > Nodule | place: USA...
TTAAGTTGTGTCGTTAACGGGTATCATGTGAAATATTAACTGCATATACGACAATCCATGTGGATGATACATCGATGATGCGTTACAAGACTAACCCATCAAAACATGACTTAGAGTATCAAATATATTAGACTTAATTGCATGTTTGGTCTCTTATGTTTATTTTAGGTTTTAAGTTGGTCTCATATGTTTTAAATGTTTCATGTTGGTCCAAAACGTTATAATAAGTTTGTTTTTTTTCTGTTAGTTGGCCGTTTTAACTAGACATTTGGCAGACAGAGTGCACATGTGGACGACACTTAGGCGTTCATTTAATTAAAAATTAAAATAAATAACAACATATTATTATAATATTACATTTAAAAAAAGGAAAACTGATAGAAAATAGAAAAGCAAAAATCTGGAATTGGAATCGGGGGAAATCAGAACCTAGGAACATGCTCTCCAATCAAATTTTAGGGTTCTAACTTCTTCGTCATCCACAAATTAGAATAGGGAAGTGCTATACATCGCGAGAACTATCTTGCGAATGTATCCCGAAAATGAAATGACTTTGATAACAAACAAAAAAAACAGGTCCCGCACACCATTCAGGTTGTTGCCAACAATATAGGGCTAGTGTTATTTGTGTGTCGTGGATTTCCACGAATTTATCTTTCGCTCCATAAAGCATTTCCGATTAGAATATTGGGAACTCATCATTGGTTTGATCCATTATCAATCAATACCAATGAATGCCGGTTTTATCTCGATATGCAAAATAGATAAGACATTTTACTTGAAATTAACTACTATGCTTTGAGATCAATTAGATATTAAATGACATTTTCAAGGATCACTTTTAAAAAAAATCTTAATTTACCATCGCTCTCTATTTAACTGTATCTCTTGCTTGCAATCTTCTTATACACATTAGTTTCAGATTTCTTTATTGTCTTAGTGTGTTTGATCACAATTAACATAATAGATTTGCAATTAAAAAAAGAGATATGGGGTTGTATATTATTACATATCATTACAATTAGGTTATAGTCTCTTAACTTTATTTTAGATAACTTTATTTTATGGGTCTTTATATTTTTTCATTTCAATTTTGTCCTTTTAGTCTATTTGTGTATGAATTTTCAAGTTTGAAATTTAAGATTCATATGCAAACATAAATGAAAGACCGTATATTTAAAGATTGAGAGACCATTAGAAGAAAAAAAACATGGATTTAAAACTTGAAAATTCATACTCTCTCCGTTCCTAGTTTTAAGCAAATTTGACTTTTTAGGTTCATTCAATTAATGATATATGTGGTTCACATTATGGATCACATACATCATTAATTGAAGAAGATAAATGACAAAAATTGCAATGAAAAGAAGATAAATGACCAAACTGTTACCCGAAATTAAACTAGAGACTAAAAATGTAATTTTACCTTATCATTGTTAAAAGAGTTATAAACTTGGTGCATGTATTTTTTTTTCCTTTCCCCATTGTAATCTATAAAAACAAATTGCATTGGATTTGGGTCACTAACATTCCCGTTGTTGCCCTAGATCTTGTCTTAGACTTTTTTCCCATCTCATGTCCAGGAATTCATAATGTTTCGGTCTTAACGTGTAACATAAGTTTAACTTAGTTGGTAGGGATGTCGCATATATATATATATATATATATTTCCCTGTTATAAAAACATACAAATTTTCCCTTAAATTTCTAGTGCAGGTTTCCCAACAAATTAAAAGAAACGTGAGCTTCTTGAATACCTGCTAGTCTAGTAGTACAATACAAGATAAGAAGGCACTTTCAAATGGTCCTTAGATTTTAAACTTTTCATATTTTGTGGCCATGCATGCATATGGTAATTTTTCGGTGCAGGTTTTCCCAACAAACAAAGGCGTGTTTGCTTGAAAACTACTGTTCAACAAGCATGGTCCTTGGTTTATCAAAAATAACTTTATCCTTAGATTCTTCAATTTTTGTGGCCATGATAGTTCAGTTGTACGTATCATTTTCAAAAACTCCATTAATAAATTAACGCAATCAATGTATGACTCACTCAAAAGAAACACGACACCTATTAACTCTTCTATTTTTGTATATCATGACTTCATCATTGTTAATGTTGACAGCGCGGAGGTGCCAACCAGAGTTGGTGCCACCAGCTGCACCCACTCCTCGCGAAGTTAAACTATTATCTGACATAGATGATCAAGAAGGTTTGCGTTTCAATATGCCTATCATATTTATCTATTGTCACGAACCATCAATGGTAGAGAAAGACCCTGTTAAGGTTCTTAAACGTGCACTCTCACAAACACTTGTTTATTACTATCCACTTGCGGGAAGAATTAGGGAGGGAGCTAGGGACAAGTTGATGGTGGATTGTACTGGTGAAGGTGTCATGTTCATTGAAGCTGAAGCTGACGTAACACTTGATCAATTTGGTGGTGCACCCCATCCCCCATTCCCTTGCTTCCAAGAACTCATATACGATGTTCCAGGCACGAAACAAATTATTGATCATCCTATTCTGTTCATACAGGTTCAATCATGTTAATTCTCTCATCCTTAATGTTTTGCAGGCCTCGCCACACTTTTGACTTAATCACCATTTTTGTCCATAAAGTTGTGACTCAGACAGTATTGCATACCTAGCTTTTAAATTTTAATTTTTTGTTGATTTCAGATATTATATATTTTTTTTTTTTTAAGGAAGATATTATATTGTTATTGCCTACAATTTTGGAGACTAGGTTAATTTTTCAACCTATGCTTTTATCCAAAAAATAGTAGATGGAAGGCATGACAATTGAATCCACTCGAACCGATTTTGACAGAAAATTAATTATGGGTAGAGACGGAATCAAATTTTCTCCGTCAATGATCAAAGAAAAATATATACAAAAATTATTAATATATACAATGTCTAATGCACATACACTAAGTTATTTCATAGTTTTATTTTAGTAATTATGCCTCTCAACTAACAGGCAAGAAGACAAGTTGGCTAACGGACCAAAACATAAGAAATATTTGTTATGAGATCAAAATGAAACTAGGATATTAATTAAAGGACTAAACATATAATTAGCCTTTATGTTATCATATACATATTTAAATTTTAATCTCTTTTTAATGAAAAAAATCATTGATTTGAAATTTAAATGATTAATTAACACTAAATGCATGTGAGACCTAATTTAGTGAGACTCATGTGAGTTTCAACTAGTTGAGTATGAGTTGAGAAGAGTGTGTTGCTAAGGCTCATCATTTAATGATTATATGACTTTTATCATATGGAGCCAGAAAACCTTAATCTCAGACTAAACAATATACTTGCATTTCTTTCTATGTTCATAGAAGAAAACATATAAATTAAAAATTACAATTAAACAATCACATGAACTTTCTACATGTTAATACAACATCACATGTACCAAACTGATTGGATTAGGACATGGATTTATCTCTATTATTTAGTATTACATTTAAAATGACAGATCACGCGTCTCAAGTGCGGTGGTTTCATTGTGGGCGTAAACTGGAACCATGCAATTGGTGATGCAACAGGTTTGAAACAATTCATGAATGTCTGGGCAGAAATGGCTAGAGGAGCACATCAACCTTCCATTCAACCAGTATGGCGCAGAGAGATCCTAATGGCAAGAGACCCTCCACGCATTACTTGTAACCACCATGAATACGAACAAATACTTCCGTCAAATATCAACAAGGAAGAAGATAATGCTGCTACCATAGTCCATCAATCTTTCTTCTTTACACTTTCTAACATAGCTGCAATTCGTCACTTGATTCCATTTCACCTTCGTCAATGCAGTACATTTGATCTTATAACTGCATGTTTTTGGTGCTGCCGCACAAAAGCATTGCAGTTAGAGCCAGATGAAAAAGTACAAATGATGTGCATCGTTAATGCACGTTCAAGGTTTAGGGCTAACCATTCCCCACTTGATGGATATTATGGTAACTGTTTTGCTTTCCCGGCTGCTGTCACCACCGCAGGGAAGCTTTGTGGAAACCCTTTAGGTTATGCAGTGGAATTGATAAGAAAAGCAAAAGCTGAAGTTACAGAAGAATACATGCATTCTTTGACAGATCTTATGGTTATTAAGGAACGATGTTTATTGACAACAGTAAGATCTTGTGTTGTATCAGACTTGACTCGTGCTAAGTACGCAGAAGTGAATTTCGGATGGGGTGAGGCGGTGTATGGTGGAGTGGTAAAAGGTGGGGCTGGACCTTTACCTGGAGCAACGTATATAATCCCACATAAGAATGCAGAAGAAGAAGAAGGTTTAATATTACTAATTTTCTTAACCTCTGAAGTTATGAAGAGGTTTGCTGAAGAGTTAGATAAGATGTTTGATAACCAAAATCAACCTGCAACGATTGGTCCCAGTTTTGTCATCTCTACCTTATAGAGTTTGTGATGTTCCATTAGATAAGTTAAATAAATTTTTTGGCTTATGGCAATATCATGAAAATGAAAGACCAATTTATTATGGTAATAAGTTAAAACTTTCCACAGTAGGTAGTCAATAAAAGTTGGTAACTTATATAAAAGTATTATCACTCTTCTATAAATAATTTCTCTGTCACTGCAAAGGAAAAATTTATTTTAGAAAGAACATATATAATGAATTGTCTATATGAAATTAATTATGATCGTTTAAAAACAATTTTATAAGATTAAATTAACATTTAATTTAACGATCCCAAAAGAAAGTATACATGGAAAGATAAATTGAAAATAGAAAAAATTTCACTGCATAAACTCTTCAAGGATTAAAAGATGATGGTGTGTAAAACTAAAACTATGGTTGGCATTTGGATATGCTTAGAGGTAGATATCAGAATATGGAATTGTAGCTTCAACAAAAAGAAGTTATGCTTCATCTTAACCAATATTTTCCACACCATCTCTTATCTTATCAACTTTGTAGCATTGACACCAACATTACATTGAATTAATTTATTTACTCAAATTTTCACAGTGTGTGTCTGAGTCTGTGTTTCATAGCTTACCAGATATTTGTCTTTTGATCTGTAGAATATGTTTTACACTAAAAGGTGTGTTTGTGCCATTTAAAGATACCTCAAGAGTATGTGTAATTTTCTCAATAACTTATCGTATCTTTTTGAATAATATAGCAGCATGGTGTATAAAAAAGACAAATTCTATGGTACACCCAAAAATTTGAGTGTACCAGTACACCAAATCATTAAATTAACAATTAAATGAGTTGTTTTTTTTTTGAAGAAAAAAAATTATTTTCTATCATTGACAATATATAATAATCAAATCATATTTAACAAAAGTTTCGACGAAATAAAATTTAATTTTTTTGAATTTTTATTACTTATAATAAAGAATATTGATTATTTTTTATGAGAAAATGTTAAAAATTTAATATGATTCTTATAAACAATGAAACTATGTTTTTTCTTATGAAATGGTGTTTTATAAAATATAAATATTGACAAATAATTTTTTATTTCATAAAATAATTGTTAATTTATAATTTTATGGTGCAAGAGTACCGGTACACTTCAAGATGTACCGCAGAAGTTCCCTTTATTCAAAGTTTATTAATATTATGAAAGCAAACTATGGCTAGCCTAAAACTTAAACACAATACATTCTCCATGATAATTAATTTGCAAACATCTAATCTAACCTAATACAATCCTCCTAACAAATGAATCTAAAAACAATCTATCTAACAAACCAATATCTGCAGCTACGTTATTACATGAGTTGCACCCACTCACCTGAACTAGGCACACCAGCATGCACCAAAAACAAAAGGTAATAACCTGGTGGTGCAATCTCTTGAGTAGATGGTCCAACCACAGTAGCATAATAAATATCCAAATTCACCATTGTTACACCAATCAACTTCAAAACCACCATTCTCTGATTCATTCCAAAAGAATGTGTAGTAAACGACGGTGACAATAACCTAACCGAAACTTCACTTGCCGAAGCAAAATTAGCTACCGTAAATGTGACGTAATAAAACACCCTATACCCTAAAATGGTATTGGTGACATGCCAAATCGTTGGCCGCACCAGATCAAACTCCGGCGACAAATAGGGTGGAGAAAATGCCTCTAAGCTTAAATCGGTTGGAAATTCAACTCCGGTAAAATTGTAATTTACATGTGGATTACTACCACCTACTAAAACTTTTCCATCTCTTAACACAATTGCAGATGAATGGTAGAGCCTAGGTCTAGAAGCTGGTGACAATACACTAAACCGTTTATCTGATTTGGTTTCTGATGAACGAAAAATTACCGGTGTTAAAACAGGTTGACGGCCATTTTCCCATCCAGCTGTACCTGATCCAGCGCCGTTAATTATGATAACATCGCCGTTAGGTAGAATTAACATGTCTCCCATTACTCTTGCCATTGGCATATCCTCAATAATCCAACTAGGATTCGAATCCGTTACTTTGAGAAATCCACATGTTTTAAGTGCTGGTATGAAGTTCTTTAGCTTTGCAGCTTCGAATGATCCTCGAGGTGCTCCCCCACAGGTCATGATTGTAGCTTCCATGGAGATTTGGTTTTCGTCTAATGGAAGAAGAACAGATGATCCTGAACTAGGATAGTTATGAGGATCACCACCTGGAATCTCAGGAAATTCTTTAACAACAACGTTTTGTTTGTAATCAAATAAAATGGATCGTGTGTTTGCGAATATGAAAAGGTTTCCATTAGGTAGAAGATGAACGAATGGATATAAGTTGTTTTCGCTTGGATCGTTAGTTTCTTGGAGAAAAGATAGATGAATAGATGAAGAAGATGAAGAAGAAGAGGTTACTGTTTTAGGAAAGAATTCGTAGTTGAATTGTCGTCTACCACCAATAATTATAATGCGATTATCTGGTAGTATTTGATTTGTTGAATACCATCTTCTTTCGGATAAGTAACTTGGGAATTCGATCCAATCACAATTTTCACTGAAACAAGGTGTGAACATTCGAATTCGACGTTCACCATCATTGAAACCACCGGTTTGGACTAATGTACCGTTTGAGAGAACAGAACCTGAGGAACACCAAGTGTCTGTTTGTACCTTTAAGGATCGGAATGTGTTTGTGGCAATGTCGTATAGAACAGAATGAGCAGTGCAATCAATTTTAAGGGCAGTATCATATGGGTCCATACGACACTGGTCATTTGAAAGAGGGAGATTTGAAGGACCAAAATCGGTACGGTCGAAAATTATGATTTTGTTGTTGTGTGAAAGTTGCATGTGCATAGCTGAAATGCCAATGGTTGGTTGTATTAGTTGCCATTCTCCTTGATTGCAAGAGGGTGATGATAATAATGATGGTGATGGTGATGGTGATGATAATACGATTAGGATGAGAAAATGTGGGATTAATGAAGATAGTATGAAGAAAATTAGGATTAATGTGATAGAGTTCATGTTGGGTGGGTTAGAAGAGAAAAGAAGGTAATAGAGGGGTTGGAATTGAGTAGCTAGTAGTTGGATTAATATTTTACTAGTAAGGTGTTGGTGGGATTTGGGTTTGTTTAGTTTACGAAATTAATGAAATCTATATTAATTTGAATGATTAAATACTACATGAGATATAACATGCATGATGTGTTAAATGTGGTATCAGAAGGAAAAGAATTATTGGTGGAAAGTGTCTTTGAAAGGATTGATGGATTCGGCAACTAAAGGGGCGATTTTGAAGGAATGTAATTTAAGGCCAAGAAATATGATTCCTACTAATATGCGACAAATCTTGAATACATGTTCATGAAAGACTGAGCAATGGACTCATGATACAGTTACTATAATTGGAGTATCGTATAGTTAGGCTACATCAAAATTACATGTAAGACGCTCCTTATCTCTATCTTTTTTAAATTGGTCAATCTCGACTCTTGCAGGGCTTGCAGCTTTGGATGAATATTCACACTTGGCTCCATGCCAAATCTTGAGTTGCATGATACCTTTACTATATATCTATTCTATACTTTATGGGAATATGAGATTTTGGGATGATTTTTTCCTTTTTTTTTTTAGGAGAGGAGGGTTTTATAATTATTCATATCTTTTTTTTTTTGTTAACACTCTAGTTCCCAACCATACTAACAAGTCAATTGGGCAATTGGGCCTAAGAGACTAATACAACCAACACAACTAAAACAGATGCAAAGCAGCCCCAAGCTTAATGAAATAACACAAATAAATAAAAACAAATACTAGGGGATAATATAATTGTAGTATTAATTGTTAATTACTAATTGATAGCCTCCCTCAAACTAGAAGCAAATCTAGGTTGGACAATCCTAAGAGAAGGGAAAGGATGAAGAGCTATGGTGCATATATCTGCCACTTGGTCAGCTGGAGGAATTGGTAGAAGGTGCAGAATTCCAGCTTGAATATTGTCACGTACAACATGGCAATCCATCTCAATGCGTTTGTACGTTCGTGAAAAACTGGAATGGCTTGGCTGCAATACGCATTGCGGATTTGTTATCACAATAATCATGTTCTTTTTGAGAGATCTCAAAGTCTTGAATAAGATTAAGTAACCATTGAGCATCCCATGCACCTCGTGTCAACTCCCTATATTCCGCCTCTGAAAAAGATCTTGAAATTGTGGGCGGTTTCTTGCTTTTCCAGGATACGAGAGAGGATCCAAGCACAAAAAAACTCGTTGTAAGCCTTCTAGTATCTTAACATGCACCCCAATAGGAGTCAAAAAACCCTTTCGAAGATGTTGTTAAAGAGCTCGGAAAGAAAAGGCCTTTACCACGAATTTTTTTTATGTACTTAACAATTCAAGTGCAACCTGCATATGCAAATTAGTAGGGGTGGAGAGATATTGACTAAGCCTACAAACTGAAAAAGAAATGTCACAACGAGAAGGAGTTAAATAAAGAAGCTTGCCAATCAGTTTCCTATAAGGAAAAATTCCTCTCTTGGTTCTTGTGATTTCAAAACTCGAAAAATACCTGAGAACTCTAAATCTTTTTTAACACTGTGAAGTTCAGAAAGATTGTTACCAGAAATTAATAAACCATTCACACTAATTAAAAAAACAGTGAAAGCAGCAGCAGAGCTTTTAGTAAATAAGGAATAATCAGACTTAGATTAGATTGCTTAAAACCAAAATTTGTGAGAGAAGAACATGATTTTTGGTTCCATTGTCTACTCGCTTGCTTTAATCAATAAAGAGATCATTTTAGTTTGCAAAGACTGGGGTTGGTTTCATATAAACATAGTCATCAAGATACCCATGAAGAAAAGCTTTGTAAATATCTAATTGATATAACTACCAATTTTTAGCATCAACAATGGTAAAAAACAATCGTGTAGAAGCCCTCTTAACAACACGGCTAAAAGTTTCTAGATAGTATAATCCTTCAGTTTGTGTGAATCCTTTTGCTACATGATGACGTGTCTGCCTTATAATCCTACATAATTATACAAAGTAGAAACACTAGCAGATTCTACAATGAATTTATTAACAGGAAGAGTTGAATCAGAAACTTTGAGCGATTTCAGCGTCATATTCCATATGTATAGAGGATACTTCGATCGATTTCAGGATCGAAGACCATGAAAAATCAGAGTTTATTATCATTTGATACCATGCAGATTTATGAAGAAAACCAGAAAATTAACCAAAAAAGTACTCTACTCTATGATTCTTGTTAGGAGAAAAACTTGATCAATTAAATATAAAAATGGAGGATTTGTTATATAGATGGCTCAAAGGATGTAGCATCATTCCCTTCTCTCCTCTCTAACAGATTTGAATATAACTATGCCATACTAACAAAAACTTCTCTAATTTTGACTAATGAAGTCCATACAAAAAAAGGGTATAATCAATTGGGCTTAAGAGACAAAAACAACCAACTTAACGAAAACAGATGCAAAGCAGCCTAAGGCTAAATAAAACAGCTGATAATAATAAAAACAAAGAATAGGGGTTGATAGAATTATAATATTAAATCCTAGATACTAGTTAATATATCTCACAAACAAGCCTTTCATTATCATTATATAGCACACAAACCCACAACTTTATAGAATCACGACATTACAAACTACAACAAACTATAAGGTAGACATCGCAAAACTATGAGCCCTTGGTGTAGGATGGTTTTGGTTACCAAGCATCTCATCCAACTCTTTTGCAAACCTCTTCATATCTTCAGAGGGCAAACAAATTGGTAACATCAAAGTTTCTTCTCCGTTTATATTCTTATGTGGGACGATAAAGGTTGCTCCAGGAAAAGTTCCAGCCCCACCTTTTGCAACTCCACCATACACCCCTTCACCCCATCCGAAATTCACTTCTGAGAGCCTAGCACGAGTCAAATCTGAGATAATACAAGACCTTACAGTTGTAAATAAACACCGTTCCTTAATAACCATAAGATCGGCCACAGAATGCATGTATTCTTCTGTAACTTCCGCTTTTAATTTTCTTACCAACTCCACTGCATAACCAAATGGGTTTCCACAAAGCTTCCCTGCAGTGGTGACGGCCGCTGGGTAAGCAAAACAGTTACCGTAATATCCAACAAGTGGCGAATTGTTAATGTTAAACCTCGAGCGTGCATTGACGATGCACATCATTCGTACCTCTTCATCTACCTCTAATTGCAATGCTTTTGTGCGACAACACCAAAAACATGAAGTGATAAGATCGAATGTGGTGCATTGACGAAGGTGAAATGGAACCAAGAGACGAAGCGCGGCTATGTCAGAAGCTCTAAAGAAGAAAGATTGATGGACTAGAGAAGCGGTATCTTCTTCCTTAATGGTATTTGGCGAAAAAATTTGTTCGTATTCAGAATGGTTGCATGTAATGCGTGGAGGGTCTCTTGCCATTAGAATCTCCCTATTCCACACAGGTTGAATGGAAGGTTGATGTGCTCCTCTAGCCATTTCTGCCCATGCAGTCATGAATTGTCTCAAACCAGCTGCATCGCCCATTGTATGGTTCCAATTCATGGCCACTATAAACCCACCACACTTGAGACGCGTGACCTGTCATATTAATCTAATATTAATTAAGTAAATATATATCTATGCATGTTGTAAACTTGTAATCAATTCGGTTTGGCATACGTAATTAACATGTACAAAGTTCAAGTAATTGTTTGAAACCGTAGGAATTCGTATGTTTTCTTGAATGGAGCATGGAAAAAAGGTAAGTGCATACAAGTGCAAAACTTTTTAAATGGGTCAACCTGTTTATAATATATTTGTTTTTAAAGCATGTGAAATATAGGGTTTGGACCTATGTTGCATAGGTACAGTACCCACTACGGTTATCGATACGAGAATACGGTAAAAAAAAAATTTTAAATAAGGTACGGCTACGTCAATAAAATCATAAGTTTTGTTATATAATATGAGTGTTATTGGTAGAGCTTCCGTAATAACCTTTGTTTAATGAAATGTTATAATTTATAAATATGTTTCTCTCAAAAAAAAATGTGATTCCCCACAAAAAAATATATGGAAAAAATAGTAAAAATTGAGGTCGATCCGTAAAATCTCTCAGTGACTTTTACGTCGTCAACATTGTAGATTTGAAAACATAATATTCTTGAATATAGTCGTATTTGTAGGTATATGTACTCAGCTATTTTATGTTATTAACATGGATGTTGTGAGTTTATTTGTGATTTATCTTTTTTGTTTTTAGCGACTTTAGATTTATATTGTACCGATGCACTTGTCGTCAATTATGAATGAATATTGTTTATTTTTTGTAAAAAAAAAAACAAAAAAAACTTGATAATTAATATAATTGGACCTGTATGAGTCGAATGGGACGGTCGATAATTTGTTCCGAGTCTGGAACGTCATATAGAAGTTCTTTGAAGCATGGAAATGGGGGATGCAAAGCGTCACCAAATTCATCAAGTGTTACATCAGCCTCAGCTTCAACGAACATGACACCCTCACCGGTACAATCCACCATCAACTTGCGTCCATCACCCTCCCTAATCCTTCCCGCAAATGGATAGTAAGACACAAGCGTTCGTGAGAGTGCATGTCTAAGAACCTTAGCAGGGTCTTTCTTTGTCGCTGATGGTTCGTGACGGTAGATAAATATGACAGGAGTATTGAAACGCAGACCTTCTTGATCATCTATGTCAGATAATAGTTTAACTTCACAAGGAGTGGGTGAAGCTGGTGGCACCAACTCTGGTTGGCACCTCCGCACTGTGAACATCAACGATGATGAAGTCATGATATCAAAACGAAGGGTAAAAAAGACATAAGTTTTATATAACTGTTTCGTTTGAGTGTGTTGCTATACATTGATTGCCTTCTATTTATAAATGGAGTGTTTCAAAATAATAGTTCAACTCAAGTCATCATGGCCACAAAAAATAAAAGTAAATAATTGAAAATCCAAGAACCACATGATTGAAACAGCATTTTCTAGCAAATAATATGCAGAGGAGTCCAATGTCCAATATTGTACTGTAGCTAGCTCACGTTTTCAAGCATACTCACGTTTTTGTTGTTGGGAATTTTTTTAGAGTGAATAGGCATTTTGGTCTTCAAACGTGCATGCTTCCGTCAATTTCATCCCTCAATTTTTGAAAATAGTCAATACTTAATTTTGTAAATGCCAATCAATTTAGTCCCTTTGTCAAGTCTCGCCGTTAACAGTGCTGACGTGTCACGTTAAGCGTTGACGTGTACAAAAACGAATTTGATCGAATTTTTTTTAAATTTTTTTTTTGGACTTTTTTTAAAATGTAAGTCAACACAAATTGTTACATTGTCAAATCAATCTTTGGATTATGTCATTCACTATTAAATCGATCCTGAATTATTTATTTCATCTATCAATTAGATCCTTGATAGTGTCGAATAAGTTGGATAAACAACTTAATTTGTAGCTTGTAGCCTAAGTGCTAATAGATAAGGTATTTTTAATAACAAAACATAAAATAAAGCTAAATTGTTTCCCTACAAGCTACTTTCACAAGCAATCCTGGAGAACTTGTGAAAAAAAGTTGAAAATGGCTTATGAACTTGTCTGTTTTTTTCTTATAAGCTATTTTTGTAAGCTATCTTAAAAAACTTGTGAAAATAAGCTGAATACAGCTTACATACAATCATAATGTGTTTTGAAATGTTCTTCCAAACAATCTCAAAGTGCGTATGCTAGTAGACAAACTCAAATAACTCAATCCAAACAAGCCTAGTTTATATATAACACCTTATACTATAAACACTCAATTAAGTTGTTTATCCAAATAATGACTTAGTAAAATACTTGTAGTAACAACAAAAAATGAAATCTTTCACCTCAGGGTAAACAACAACACACTCAACCTCTCTCTCTTCATTCATTTAAATTTCAAAGTACAAACATATAGATTTTGAGGAAAATTCATTTACCAGAAAAGTATATTCAAAAAAAGCAATTTCATGTGATCTAAATAAACCCATCAAATCTTCAACAACACACAAAGTAGAATGCCATTTCATAGCAACTACTCAACAAAATTACATCAACAATCATGAAATTCAAAACCAGTGAAATCACGAAATAATTTATAAAAAAAACGTAAAATGTGGTGAAAATGAAGAACATGTACGTGATTTGATTACGGTAAGAATAAAATGGTGTAACCAAATAAGAAGAGTTTGAGCAAGATTTAACCTATGATTAATAATGTTAAACCCCCTGTAATATAGGTTATTTCTGGTTTAGCCCCCTGAGAAATTTTCAGTTTGGAATTCGTCCTCGTAAATTTATTTTGAGAAGACCTACCTCCCCCATCAAACACAACAGAATATAATACGTGGCGCTGACTTGGCATTTTTTTTTATGTTTTATTTTTTTTAATTGGCCACATGTAACAAAGCCTTTCCACATAAGATTTTATTTTAAAAATATCTGAAAATTAATTTTAAAAAAATTCGAAAAATATTCAGAATTTTTTTCCAAAAATTTAAAAAATCAAAAGAATTTAAGATATTTTTATCAAAAATTTAAAAATTCAGAAAAAACATTAAGATTTTTTCCACAATTTAAAAAATTATAAAAAAAATCAGAAAAATATTCTGATTTTATTCCAAAAATTTTAAAAATCAAAATTAAGAAGATTTTTAAAAAATCTAGAATTTAATTTTCAAAATAAAAAAAAAATAGAAACAAACTCGAAATTGTAAAAAAAGGTGAGATTCTTTTCGAAAAAACTGTTTTTGTTTTAAATTTCTACCCAAACAAATTTTGGAAAAAATTCTTTGAAAACAAGAAGAAAATTAAAAATTTAGATCATATTTTCTTAGAATTGAAAAATTAGAAATATTTTTCCTGAATTTTTTTCTAATTTTTACTATTTTTTTATTTCCAAAAATTAATTTTCAATTTTTTTATTTCTAAATTAATATAAATGAATTTATATTATTTTTTTAATTTTTACGATTTTTTTATATTTGAAAATTTATTTTCTGATTTGTAAATTAATATAAATGAATTTATATTATTTTTTTATCTTTTTTACAATTTTTTATTTTTGAAAATGAATTTTCAGATTTTTTTTTAAAATTAATACAAATTCATTTATATTTTTTTTTTATAAAAAAAATAGGCACAAATGTCATGTGTACCCTTAAAAAAACAAAACTATTTACACAGTTAGTGCGCCATATAATCAGATGTGCACAATCAATTAGGGGAGGACAGAATCCAAACCAAAAATTTCTTAGGGGGTAAACTGAAAATAACATATATTACAGGCAGTAAAGTATTATTAACCCTTTAACCTAAGTGAGATGAAATCGAATCAAATTCTTCACGTTCTTTTAATTTTTAGCATTTATTTGATAATATCAAGGATTAAATTGATAGATAAGATAAATGATTCAGAAATCAATTTGAAAGTGAGTAACATAATTCAAGGATTAACTTCCTTAAAAAAAAGGCTTATTCAATCACCCGATCCCTTAACTTAATTGATTGTTTTATTTTAGCCCCCTAACTATAATTTGTATCAATTTGGTCCCTTATGTTTTGCTCTGTTACTAGTTTTAGCCTTTTCTGTTAGTTTTCCAAAAAAAACGTTAACTTATGTACCAATTTGGTCCCTTATGTTTTGCTATGTTACTAGTTTTAGTCCTTTTTGTTAACGTTTTTTAGAGAGAAACTAACAGAAAGGACTAAAACTAGTAACAGAGCAAAACATTAGGGACCAAATTGGTACAAATTATAGTTAGGGGACCAAATTGAGACAATCAATTAAGTTAAAGGACCGTGTGATTGAATAAGCCAAAAAAAAATCAAGGACCAACTTAATTTTTAATGAATAATTCATGGATCGGTTTGACAATGTACCAATTTGTATTGACTTTCATTTTTTTTAAAAGCCCAAAAAAAATTCAATTTTTTTTAAAAGCCCAAAAAAAATTCAATTTTTTTTAAAAGCCCAAAAAAAATTCAATTTTTTTATCAAATTCGTCCATGTACACGTGGAAGTTGACTTGAAACTACATGTTACCACTTAACTTGACATGACAACACTGTTAACGACGAGACTTGACAAAGAGACTAAATTGGTTGACTTTTATAAATTTCGAAGACGTATTGGCTATTTTGAAAAATTGAGGGATAAAATTGACTGATGCATGCAAATTTGAGGACCAAAATATGAATCACTCAATTTTTTAATAACAAAGGTTGAATGTTAATTCTTATATTATTATTTTCTCTTTTTTTATGATTTGAACTTGAACCATGAATTTTTAACTCTTTTAGTCATTTAGCTCAAGTTGTGTTGAAAAACTTGTATCGAAAATTTGTAGCAAATGTGTATTTTCTTCCTTATCTTTTAATAATGTAAATATGAGAACAAGGTAGAGTTATAAAAATCGATCAGACTTAACGAACGACACATTAGCCCATAATTTGGATCAGGTTAGGCTATAATAAAAGTCAAAAAACAATTAGGCTTTTTCTAACATAGTCCACTTAGCCTTTGTTTGGTTAAGTTTCTTGTTGCCTACAAAACACCTTCGGTATCCTCAAAAGTGAAAGCCAACAATTCTAAGATGTTTGGTTCAACTTCTCTAAAACAAATCTCATCTTCAAAATTAATTTTAATTAAAGTTACTAAATAGTCCTCGATTGTATACTTTATTAGTCAAAATTGTTCATTACGTCAAAATAACCCTTCAACATTGACATTAAATAACTCTTTCGTATAATGATTGATATGATAGTAAATACTTATATGAATTGATATGATACTCCCCCGTCCCATAATAACTAAGCCATTTGCAAAAAAAAAAGTCCAAAAATAACTAAATCATTTCAGTTTTCAATACAGTATTAATCATTTTTTTCCTTTTATAACTCTAATTAATATTATTTTCATTCCAATTAAATATATTCCACTTTACATTTATGACAGTGAAGAATACACCAATACTTAACAAAAACACTTAAAACTTGGGGTGTTCAAAACCGAACCAACCCAATAGAAAAACCGCAAACCGCAAAAATCGTTTTCGGTTCGGATGTATTCGAATCATATTTTTACTCAACTGCATGGTTTGGTTTGGTTTGCGGTTTTATTTTAGCAATCAGACCAAACCGCAACACACACAAAAAAAACACTAATTAAACTTAGGTTCTAAACTTAGTACTCATAGAAATTCAATGAGAAATTTTATTGAATACATTTTTTTCTCTTTTTTTTTTTGACAAAGACACATTGTTCCTCTTGTTAAGTTTTTTCTATGTGTTTTATTTTAAAATTGTATGTATGTGCTTTAATTTAATTATACTTGCGTTTTTGCATGTATGTTTATGTTAGATATATCTTAAATAGAAACTCAATGTGAACTTTTAGAAAATAATAAAATCTTAGACTTTTGCATTTCTTACCGAAGAAAATTGTTTTTTTGGTCCATGTTTTTAATTTGATCTATGTTGATTGGAGGATAAAAATAAAATTATAATTTGTTTTTAAGTTTTAACTTGATTTTAACATTGAAAACAAAAAAATTTATTGTCTCGCAAAAAACTGCAACAATCGAACCAACCCAAACCGCATTGGTTTGGTTTGGTTCAGTTTATGTTTTAAAAGCCAACCGAACCAAACCAAACCACATATTTTTTCCTATCTTGCGGTTCATATGACTTTTAGTCTCAAAATCGAACCAAACTGCACCGCACCGCAAACACCCATACTAAAAACCATTTTTCTCTATCCTTCATTTATACATTTTTCTTAATATGTGTGAAATGAGCAAATGACTCAGTTAATCCAGGACAGAGGGAATAATAAGTAAATATATTAAAATACTAATACAACAATATTTACAAAACATGTCAATATTAGAGATGACTTTGTTTATCGTTTTACGTAATGTACAATCAATGATTATTTTAAATTTTTAGTATTCGTTACAAATTCAGAGACGAAAATAATTATTTACCCATTTATATTACCAAAAACTAACGGGGTCATGTTAGCTAATGCAGGAGGAAAAAATTTAAATTTTATATAAAAAAAATATCAACTTTTTTAACTAACATAAGGTCAAACATTCTACTTTTCACCACTTTCTTATGCAAAATTTCTATATTAGTTTTTTTTCACCGGTCAATAGTTAACATTTCCCAAAATTAAAAAAAAAAGAAAGGAAAGTTAATATTTCCGCATACTTTTTTCCTTCTATTGTCAGTCGGCCACCGCATCCGCCCGTACATTCGAAACTGGCAACTGAGATCATCATCTCTTCTTAAATCTTATTTATCTCTCTCTCTCTCTCCGGTCGTTTCTGAACCGGACCGAACCAAACCGAACCGGAAATATGGGAGTGCCAGCGTTTTACCGGTGGCTCGCGGATCGGTACCCGCGATCTATTGTCGACGTCGTGGAGGATGCACCTTCCCCCTCCGTCGCCGGCGGTCCTCCGTTTCCCGTTGATGTGTCAAAACCTAATCCCAACGGCATGGAGTTCGATAACTTGTACTTGGACATGAACGGTATCATTCATCCTTGTTTCCATCCTGACGGCAAGGTACCCACCCTACCTACTTCACTTTCATTCAATTATTGTTTTGTTTTTTCGGTTGAAGAAATTCAATATCTATAGCTAAAGAAGAAAGAAAATTGTAGTAATGAATTTCTGAATTTTCTTTTCAATTCACCATTGTTTTGGCTATTTCATTTACTTGTTAAGGTCTTCATGTGTAGTGAATTGATGTTCCGTGATTAAATTTATGTTGTGGAATTGTTTGTTCATAACTAGTGTTTAGATGAATTTTGAACTTTTATTGTAACTAGTGTTTATTGAAGATATGTTCTGCCGTGACAAAAATTGATTTTGAATAAAAGTAGGTTAATGTGAAGTGATTTATGTTAGTTAAGTTTACATTATAGTGAGTTGAATCATAAATATGAGTGTGAAAATTACGTTTAGAGTCTAAAGCTACAAATCCTAGTTTCAAGTTAGAATCGATTATGGAGACAAAATCAATTTTACTGGGTAACATTCAAACATTTCATAATCAATTTTACATCTTCAAGATCAATTTAACAATAAAATGATCGCGTGAGTAGAGTGGAATCTCATGAAATGTAATTATTCTATGCAATTTTGGATCAGAAATTTATTGATTGTGGTGTAAGGTGAAGTTAAATTTCTGTTCTGCATGCTGCTTGTTGATTAATTTTTCGAATGCAGCCAGCACCTGCTACCTATGATGATGTATTTAAATCAATGTTTGACTACATTGACCATCTCTTTACATTGGTTCGACCAAGGAAGCTTCTTTATCTTGCAATTGGTATGTTGCATTTTATTGTTTTTTTTGTATATATGTAATGCACTAACTTCACTCATATACGTGTCAAATTTACTAATCTTACCGGATCTTTGTTGCCTGCTTTTTAAGTTATAAATCCAAGATGTCGAAAACCGAGTAATGACAATAAAGATGTTTATTAACATCTAGTCACTTGGTTTCCATTAAGCCTTCAATTTCTTTTCAATTATTTGTAACTTAGCACATACAATCCAAAGTGGTTTGAGCATTAAAATTTACTGCAAATCTTTTCAAGTGAATACTTAGATAAGTGTTTGTAAAAGCAGAAAAGGCCAATATGGAAAAATTAAAACTTGTATCCAATTTTTGGAATGTGGCAATCTTTTTGTCTATATTTTGTAATGTTAAGATTGTACGTCTTATTTAACTTTGAACTGATTTTTCACTCCAACCATTTCTTTTCCATATTTATTTCTCTTGCCCGTTCAGATGGTGTTGCACCAAGAGCCAAAATGAACCAGCAACGTTCTCGCCGTTTTCGAGCCGCAAAAGATGCAGCTGAGGCTGTAAGGAAATGAATGTGCCTTTGTTTACAATGGTCTCTTACTATTTCTGTGATGAAATTTTGAGTTATAGTGTGGTGTTGTAGGAAGCTGAAGAGGAAAGGCTTAGGAATGAATTTGCTGATCAGATAGAACTTTTGACTTCCAAAGAAAAAACCGAGACTCATGACTCAAATGTCATTACTCCTGGCACTCCGTTTATGGCAGTGCTGTCGGTGGCACTTCAGTATTACATACAAACTAGATTGAATTACAACCCGGGCTGGCGGAATACGAAGGTGCACTTGAACTTATCCTGATATTTTCTTTACCCAAATGGCACATACATCCGTTTTTAGGATAGTTTGTCTATGTGTATTTATATTTATTTATTGATTTATTAATGGGCTGCTTTGGGTGATTATTTGAAGGTCATGCTTTCTGATTCAAATGTTCCTGGCGAGGGAGAACATAAAATAATGGATTATATTCGATTACAGCGTAACCTTCCTGGTTTCGATCCAAATACTCGACACTGTTTGTATGGATTGGTAGGTTTTTGTCCAATTCTGGAAATCTCCCTTTTATCTGATGTTGGTATATTTATCAACTCATTGATTTTTACGTTGGTAATGTGATCTTTAAATCAGGATGCTGATTTGATTATGTTGTCCTTAGCTACACACGAGATTCATTTTTCAATATTGAGGGAGGTTAGTTTCTACTGTATGAAGTGCTGACTTTAACTCTATTGATCTCAGTGGATTGCCTTGGTGATTAATTATCTCATTGAGCAGGTAATAACTTTTCCTGGACAACAAGAGAAGTGTTACATGTGTGGCCAAGTTGGCCATCTTGCAGCTGAGTGTCGCGGTAAGCCAGGTGATAATGCTTTGGACTGGCCTGTTGACGATACTCCAATTCACAAGAAGAAATATCAGGTTGGAGGATTGGAATCTGGCATATCAATCTAAATCTTTACTTCTTTCTCTGCTGATTTTCAGTTTTTCATTACTAACTAATTAAGTCTATTCACAGTTTCTTCACATTTGGGTGCTGCGTGAATATTTGCAATATGAATTGTTGATTCCTGACCCTCCGTTTGAGATCGACTTTGAGCGCATAGTAGATGATTTTGTATTTCTATGTTTCTTTGTTGGCAATGACTTTCTTCCGCATATGCCAACATTAGAGATACGTGAGGTAAGCATCTGGCAGGTGCCATGTTAAACTCAGCTGTAGCTTGAAACAGAAAATATGCCAAATTCGGTCTGCTTCTTGTTACTACATATTGATATTTAATCTTTAGATATGGGACCTTAAAATGCTTAAGTTATGCCCTTTTACCCGGATAGTTTGCTTTCCACCTTGATGTGCTCTTTGATAAGCTTTTTACTTTCTCAGGGGGCTGTGAATTTATTGATGCATATCTATAGAAAGGAATTCACTGCCATGGGTGGTTATCTTACTGATGCGGGTGAGGTAAATTCCTCTTCTCTCAAATTGTATTTGGTTTTGCATTTGTTGCTGTAAGTCAGTGATTTGTTCTTGAACGTGATATATTCTTTTTCGGCAATCCTTCAGTTGCTTTTTTCTGTGCTTTGTTGACTCTTTAAGTCATTCATGTGGTGTTTCGTCTTTTTTAATGATCATTGCAATGTGGATATCAATAAACCTCCCAGGTTTTCTTAGAGAGAGTGGAGAATTTCATTCAGTGCGTTGCTGTTCATGAAGAACAAATATTTCAGAAACGAGTTCGGATTCAGCAGGTATTGTGATTTCTGACTTTCTGTGTATTGACTGGATTTCTCTTTGGAATGGGTAATTATTATGAATCTTTAAACTTCTGAACCATTGGAAGTTTTGCACTAATCAAACTTGTTAACTGTCACTGTTATGATTTTTGTCAAAAAAAAAAAAAACTGTCACTGTTATGATATTTTCATATTCTGTATTTAAGTTGGTATAACATGCTTGATGCCTCGTAACAAAATTGTTCTGTCAATATTGATCTCGGAAAATCTTCAATTTGTTCTATTCCATTTT
>Ga0315914_1004270_pt1 | contig 21405 bp, 14 predicted proteins | sample MpolenodulesMG_FD_203920 | JGI IMG/M metagenome (GOLD analysis project Ga0315914, IMG submission 203920) | Medicago polymorpha root nodule microbial communities from Los Angeles, California, United States - elongated nodules | ecosystem: Host-associated > Plants > Roots > Nodule | place: USA...
CAACGGTGTTCCTCCAGACTTGGAATGGATTTGAAATTGATCCTTCATAGGACAATAACCAAATCAAGCATAAGATCATTGGTGATCTGATCAAGTTTCAAACAACTCTATTTGATGTGCTGGCAATTTCCAACGTATCTTTCACACCTCTATATAAAGGAGTGAAGACCTGCTGTTTGAATACTCAAGACTCATAAAACAATTTTACAAGTGCCAAAACTCTACTGAAATTGTTTCACATCAAAAGTTCACTTAGAATCTCTTATCAAAGTTCATATCTTAGAAATTCTAGAGTCTTAAGAGTTTGTATCTGATTTGCATTGTGAACACCACTGATTGTATATCAAGTGTTCAACCTCAAGCAAATTTCTTTGTAATTCTGATTGAATAGAAGTCTCTTGCAGTTGTGCTTAAACATATGAAGTCTCTTGATTGTGTTCTTGAGCATAGGATATCTCTTGCAATTGTGCTTGAGTAATTTGAAGTCTCTTCCTAGTTGTAGCAGTGAGCAGTTGTAATCAGATATTACATTTTAGTGAACTCTCCTTGGAAGTGCAAGGGGGACAGAACTACTTCCGGTTTGTGGAAGGAACTTTTATATTTGTTTTTTGTCTTTCTTCTCTCTCTCTCTCTATTTTTATCCGCTGCATTTAGATTCTGATTAGTGACTTCAGTAGGAGAAAACGAAGAAAAAGCTAACACAATTCAACCCCCCTTCTTGTGTTTTTCTCCCCTTCATGGACGTGCAGCTACAGCAGCAAATGGAGGAGGAGGAGCTTGAGGCATTGGAGGAGGATATGGAAGACGGCGAGCCGCAGCAAAGGCAGAGGGAGAAGCGTCCGATGGTGCTAGACCCGGAGCCTCTTGATGACTATCCTGGTGGCCCACATGACACTACCCTGTTGTGAAGGTACCATGTGCATGTGGCCAGGAAGGCGTGTGAGGGCAAGGTATTTAATAATGTTAAACTTCCTTTAATATGTTGTTAATCTTTGTGAAAATGATGCTTATGTATTGTTAAACTATCCGTTTTGTGAAGCCATGATTGTAAATAGTTGTTAATATTTGTGAAACTGATGTTTATGTACTATTAAATTGTTAAACTGGCCTGTTTGTGAAGCCATGAGTGTAAACTAATGATTAGGTATTTTTTATTTATTTATTTGCAGTGGTGTGGCAATTTAAATGCATCAACAACGGAAAGAAGATAGAGGTGATGCATGATAAACAGACCACCCCGATCATGGCTGCAGGGTGGTGGCGTGATAGACTGCAACGCACCGGTCTTTCTTGGCTTCAGGATACCAGCTACAGTCTGATTGACCACAGTCTGATTTGTGCATTTATTGTACATCCATTGCACATTGGGATCACAATCATCAGACTGATTTAAGTGTCAAAGTCCATGAATTTGTCCAAAACTTATTTGCCGAAAGTAATTCAGATTACATAATCCAAACTAGGGATATTTTTGAAAAAAAATAAGGCGCGCGAGGAAACACACAGGGTGGAAAAAGTAAAACTCTAATAGTTATCGTGGGTTTACCTTAGACCACATAAATCTTGGAAACGGGTCTGCTTCTTAGTGGTTGGTAGTCCATTATGGGGTGGTCTTTGGTCTGCAAGCCCCTTAGGGATAACAAACAGAACAAGAAGGGGCAACACTGGAAGCTAAATGAAGCCATCTAAGTATGATTCATGAGTTTGACACTCCTTCCATCTCCAATTAATTATCTTACTTGGCCATTTTATATGTATTAAGAAAATTGTAAAAATGAAATATGGAAAATGCTAACAAGTGTTATTAGGACATTTGTTAAGAAATTTAAAAGAGAAAGTTTATATTGGGAATGGTATATTTAACACCTTGAAACTTTAAAAATGTACTTTTTTCTACATCAAATATATAATTTATTTCTATTTTTTACTTCTTAACTAGGCTTAATAGCAGTTTTAGCTCCCTAAATAAAAAAAATTAATTAAACAAATAAAAAATTATTTTTTTAGTAATTAAAAAAAATTTATTTTTTTTATTACAAAAAAAAAAGAGTATTTTTTAAATAATTAAAAAATTAAAAAAATACATGTGTGCGTTGGCAAAGTCAAAATTGGCCTATAGGGCCAAAATTACCACAGGGGTAAAACTTAGGGGACGATTTTGTATTTTTTTTCTTAGGGGGCTAAAATCGCAACTTTTTGAAATTTAAGAGGTTAAAACTAATATTAAACCTCTTAACTAATGTCATAAGGGCAATTCTTAGCATAACCCATGAAATATAGATATTCATATTTTTACTACAATACCCTAACCCTTATTAAGTATGGTTATAATCCCTCTGGTCCTTAACATAATTGAAGATTCTTTTTTTAGGTTCATTGAATAAATGATGGATTTAGTTTACATTGTAGTCCAAATACATTAATTATTCAATGAACTTAAAAAAAAAAAACTCTTCTCTTATATTTAGGACCGGAGGGAGTATTAATTATTGGGTCCTACTAACCTGTGCCCTCGGAGCACTAGTTAAGGATGTCAAAAAAGGAAATTATTACCACAAAAGGAAACATTTTTGACTTTTTTAGTATTAATTACATAGTTTTCAATGCAATAACTACTATATAATTTCCTTTTTTAGCATCTTTAACCAGTGTCCCAGGGCACCGGTTAGCATTTCCCATAATTATTATCATAAATGCAAAGTAAATTGTTGAATAGAATTGGTGAAAGTGATAATGCATTAATATTTCGAACAATGATAAAATAATTAAAGTTGTGTTGAAACTAATGACAAATTTTCTTTCCAAAAATGTTTGTTAGTATGAATTAATATTTGTTCGGAGATTCATCCTTAATATTTTTAACAATGTTGAATATATGGTTATATTTGATGTACTCTATTAATTTAAAACTAGGGCAGGAAATGAGTCGAATTCTATTCAACTCAAAAAAAATTTGATCAGCTCGAAACTCTTCTGGAATTTGTCTCAATCTTCTTGCTCATGAACAACTCGATTCAGCTCAAATAAAATGAAAAAAAAAAAAATTGGATATGTTTTATAAAATCTATTTTATTTAGAACTAAAGTTATAGTTCTAAATATTCATTCCTATCTTTTCTATTTTGAATGCCATATCTTTTTTTACAGCCCAATGTTATGGCTCTCAATTTTTATTTTATAATAGTAATAATAAGAGTAAATTACACTCCCCTCCTCTCTTATGTTAAAATATACACTCCCCTTCTTTGAAAATTAAAATTTATACCCTCTCCCATATAAGATGCTTGGATTACAACCTTCTCCCTTAATAATTAAATATGGACTACGCTTTAATATATTTTAACTTAAATAAATAATTTTATAATATATATTAATTTTGAATCCCCATTTAAAAAATAGAAATTCGTTTCTTTATAAGCTAAATGTCAATGATAATTAAATTTAAATATTTTGTTATTAATTTTATAATTTAGAGTATAAAATTCACTTTTAAATAACCATACTTGATCGATTTTAGTAATTTTTCACATATTTTAATTTTATTTTGGGTTGTTTCATATTTTATAATAGGGTTTAAAGCTATATGCTAATGAAATTGTGAAAAAAAGAAGAGAAAAAGATATGTATTAAAAATTTGATTATATTAAAATGAACCTGCAATGCTATTTTTCTTGCTACTTTTCTTTGAAGTGTTAGATTTTTTTTTGCTAGATTATTAGAAATAAAAAAGATTATTGAGGGACTAAAGTGTAGATTTTAACATAAGAGGGGAAGAAAATGTAATTCAAGCTTCTCTCAATGGAGGGGAGTGAAATATTTTCTAATATGTTTTGAATAAGAGGGGAAGGAAGTGTATATTTTAACATAAGAGGGGAGGGGAGTGTAATTTAAGAATCTTTGAAAGGAGGAGAATGTAATTTACTCTAATAATAAAGAGTGCAATGGACGTGCACAGACAGTGTAGAGCATGGTTACACAGTTAACCAATGGAAATTCATAATTATGCTATGTCATATTAAAGTGGTTTAATAATTAAATAAAAACTGAAATCATAAAATGGTTTAATAATTAAATAAAAACTGAAATCAATTGCAATTGAACATATTCTTCATCTTCCTGGTTAACCCTGAAATTCAGTCACAACGTCCTTCCATCTTTCAATTGCTTGGTCCATTATGAGGAATTTTTTTTTATAAATAAAAAAAAGAGTGGGGGAGGGGGGCACCGACAACCATCGGGGGGTGAGATATTGAAAAGAGGGGTATGAAAAAATAATGAGAAGGGAGAAGTTGACATAGAAATCAGGGGAGCGGTTGATATATGAAAGTAGCGGCAGAAAAGGAGCATGAAAATGGCTACAGATACTCTCTATAAATAGGAGGCTAAACTACCGTTTTGGCCCCCAAAGTTTGTCAATGTTGCGACTTTGACCCCCTAAGAAAAATGTCAATTTCGGCCCCCTAAGATTTAGCTCATTTGCAATAGGTGTCACTTCATTAATTGATCTGGCACGCCACCTGTGTATTTTGCCATTTTTTAAAAAAACAAAATGCCACCAGTGTAATTACTTGAATTAAAAAAATATATATAAGGATTGGCACGTGAGAAGTGTTTCAGATTCTAGGGTTAATTTTTTTCCCCAATTTTAACATCCGTGAAAAACCTAAACTTTCCAAATCGAAATCTTCTTCCATAATCTCCTTCCCAAATCGTTTATGTATTCGAATCTCCTTCCCAAATCGAGTTCCAGGTTCTTGTTCATCCATGTTTGTTGCGAAAATGAAATGGGTTGAAGATGGAAAGGAGACGATGAGTCCGGGTTCAAAGAAGAAGAAGAAAGATGTGTGGCGACTAAGGGTTCAGAGAAGAAGAAAGATGCGAATATGGAATCAACATCAACTCAAAGAAACGTGTTCAATGGAAAGATTCCCAACAAGGATTTATCAAAGTAAGTGTTTTTTGTTTTCATATGTGTGTTAACTATAAAGTAAAGCACATGTTACATTATTTGTGAATAAAAAAGGGTTGGTGGAAGTATTGAATACTATATTTAATTATGCAAGCTTGAAAAATTGGAAAATGTTAATTTTATATGGCTTTTTTGGTATAGAATCGTATGAAGGAAGTATGAGTACTCAACCTAAATAGTGTATAAATATACAGTCTGCATACCGTATAAAATACTATTTGAAAATACAATATTCATACAGTTTTAATGCAGTCTGAATTAAATATTAAATTGTATTTATTCAATCTTTGTAGAGCTATTGAGGACCATTCATTGAAGATTAGGTTTCACCACAAAGGGTACTTCATACCCTGTGATAGCTTATAAGAAGGGTGAAGTATATGAATTTGGTGGTGAGATAGGCATATATGAGACAAACCTCATAGATTTGGACAAATTGGTGAGAGAGATTGGTATGGAAGGTGAGTATAAGATGTTTTATGTCAGTCCAGGTTGGGAGTTGAGTGATGGTCTTAGGCCTTTCAAAAATGATAAGGATGCCATTAGATTCATAAATGATCATAAGAATCAAGTAGCAGCTGATTTTTATGTTGAATCTAATAAGGATTTGGAAGGACTTGATAGCAGTATGTCAGTGATGAGGAAGAAGTTGTTGTGTTAGATAGGTAAAGAACCAGCTGAAGTTGAAGAGGAAAAAGAATATGATCCTGAGTATGTTGGTGATGAGGATGATGAGGATTTTAAGTATGAGTCAGAAGCTGAAACTGGAAGTGTTGATGGGGTCCCAAAATCCAATATTTTTTCATCAAATCTTGCTCCAAAATCATTGATGCAATAATCTTAGGAGGTATCAACACACTTTTGACGTTAAAAAAAAGGTATTGTTGCGTTTAATCCGTTCCTTTTTTGCTGTTTTTATGGTTTTTTGCTGTCAGTTTACGTTAAGCACTGACATGGAGGGATCGGTAGTTAACTGTCGAGGCATGGGGACATCAGCAGTTAACTGCCGAGGAAATCAAGGCAAAAGAACACTAGGTCGTGAGTATTGATCAAGCGGCGCTCTGTAAACCGATTCCCTCGCGAATCTAACACGAGTTCCTCCTTCTCATCCACCACCTCGGCAGGTACAAAAGAATCAACAAAATTCCATAGCTTATCATACTCTTCTTTTCCCCGCTTTGTCAAGCGAGCATAACTATAGTCAAAGTCCTTCGGCTCGTAGTTGTAATGGTCTTTACACCAATAAAAGGGGAAAAGAGGAACAAGAGCGGGTACTATGCCACCATTAGAACGAGGCTGTTGAACAGTCTTCAACACATTTTGAAGGGTAACCTACGTTCTCAGTGGCACCAAAAAGAAACGCTCTTTAAAAATCTTAACCTTCTTGACAAAAATACGAAACATCTTTTTATTTTGTCGAAGGGAAACCCAACATTGTCCACCGTCTTTTTATGTTCCTCGTTGAACTGTGAAAAGGGTGAAAAACAGGTTCAGGGTTGGGGTAATGCGGAGGTGTTGGCAAACTAATTCAAATGCCCTGATGAAAAGGTAAGAGTTCGAATGTAACTGCGAAGGACATTCCTTCATCCAGTGTAAGATTTTTTTTTGGAAAGGAGAAAAAGGAAGGGTAAAGCCCATGTCTTTAAAGACGACTTCGTACGTAAGAAACCTATTTCCCGTGTACTGCGAACAAACACGGTCCGACGTGCTCGGCAGATTTACCTCCAATCCTCTCTCCTTCCAATAAGACTATGTGGGACGCCCGCTACCCCATTCGACGCAAATGACGATACCGCCTCCATAAGTTCGTTTCCTACCCAGGAAACGTCGTGTGTAGTGGCCTCATTTCTATTTGGATTACCTGCCATGACAAACCTGAAAGAGGAAGAAAGGAAAAATGAATTTGATATTCAAATCGACCCTTCCTTCACCCATCGATCCAATCACGGCAGGGAAGGGCTCTAAATCCTCACAAATGGTTATAACTTGGAAGAGAAATCAGAGAGACAATGGGAGAAACCGCTATTCGCGGCGGTACAACGCCCATTATGGTGATAACGAGTTAAAACCCTAAACGAATTACAACTCACCACCGGGACTTGAAAGGGAAACCAGGAGACATAGAGGAAACCATCCGTTACGGCGGCGCAACGCCCATTACGGTGGCATGGAATTATGACCCTAAATGGATTTCAACTCATCGTTGGTAACCAGAACAACCCTAACCATATCATGCAGTTTTATAGTTTTTCAGTAAAGGAAAATGATCAAAGGTGCAAAAGTAAAACCAAAATGCAGAGAAATTCCAACTTGTTAAAAGTTGAAGAGGAACTGGGCTCGGAAGTGAGTGGTTGAAGGACAAAAATGCACTGAAACTCGAAGGAACTCTGAAACCTCTGAGTTGCAGGAATACAAAAATGGTAAAAGTGTTTTCCAAACAACACTAAAACTATTTATACTCCCTTCGCAACCTTTGAGAAAACAACGAACGTGATCTGGTGCAGTCCTTCACCTAAAACCCTCTAAATCCAAAGGAAATAACGGTCCAGATTACGTCTATTAACACATCTAACGGTTCAAATTAAGTCCATCAGATTTCCAAACATCATGATTAAACCAACGGTGATAATGATACTTTGGGAACATGAATCAAGACACACTCACGATTCTAGGTACTCAAGTACATTACTAGCCTTTACACGTGGCAACCAAGAACCAAACGGCGTGTCCCCTCAATCTCTCCCTCGAGACATGGGAATTAATAACTGAATGACAAACGATCAACTCTCTGACGAGGGAACCTTTTGATCATCACATTTCACTAGATGACCAGCGAACACATTGTGACGATCACTACATAGATCACCAACTGCCAGTCAAGCATGTAAAAATCAGAGCGAGCACAGTTAATGTCTTACTTAATGACATTACAAACATGATTAACTCGGCCATGGTAGAACTTGCAAGGCATACCCTCGTGAAGAGCATTGTTCAATGATTAGTGTGCTCGCTACTTGTTCATCACTCGACCATGGCAGAATTTGTGCGGCATACCTTTGCAAACATCATCGTTCCATTGCATGAATTCTCACTACATGTTCATAGCGGCCGGTAAAATCTGTGTGGCATACCTTTGCGAACATCATTGTTTCCTTACAGGTATTCTCACCACATGCTCATAGAGACATGGTAGAATTTGTGCGGCATATCTTTGTAAACAAAACCTCTCATTCACAGGCATGCTCGTAACTTTCCTATGACCCGAACCTTTCCATTACAACCGTGTCTGCGGCATCCCAACTACTCAACCAGAAAGGAAAACAGATTTCTCCCATATCCAAGAACTACCAAGTTCCCACGAGCGGTGTCCCCGCTCATATAAAGTCATCGCTCTTTATCTAGAGCAACGATTTGGGGGGGCTACTGTTAAGGACCGAGCAAAGAAATTAGGCCCAAATGCCGCATTTGGCAAATTACTCGCAACACACCCCTCCCCCTGAGGGGGGGTGCTCGGAGCAACTGAGACTAGTTTAAACGAACTATAACGGTCACCACCATGGCTCCCGCGAATCTCACCCTGACGGTTACAATCCTTACGTAATCGTAATCGTCGAGCACACGTGTACCATACAACGGCTCTGTAACCACCCACGTCTATATAAAGGGGACTCATTGCGGTCCCCAAGGTTATAATCTTTTCACTCTCTCAACCCCCATTCTGATCTCATACTGACTTGAGCGCCGGAGTGTCTGCAGGTACCCCCTGTCGTTCCTATCCACAATTTAGGCTCACAACTACCGTATCACCACCGTATAAAGCTGCACTTGTAGTCACCTTCTTATCAGGTACGATCAGATTATATAATTTGAACTATATCAGCATAAATTTTGAGCATGTTTGTAAAAAGTATAGCCAGCTTAAGGACCATATTAAATTCCTAGCTCATATCCTTCTAACTTAGGTCATTGTTAGTTGTTCTCAGTCAAAAATCTGGTTTTTGAGCTACTTGGTCAGATTGCTCTGAAACTTACCTAGAAAATCAGAAGAAAAAAAATCAAGGATCAAGAATTCCCTAGAAGGGACTTCTTACGGGCTCCGTCCCTTAAAATCTAAAATTCCATCGTTTAGACCCAGTTTAATTTTTTAAAAAAAGTTTATCATATTCTTAGAAAAATCCGGAAAAAAAAAATGCATTAGTATTATTTGATTTTTAGAATTTTTTGGTGGTATTTTTATATTTTTTTGGGTTTTATTTGATATGTTTTATCAGTTTTGTACTTTGTTTTTTGTTGTTTTTAAAATAGAAATTCGCAACTGGTGAAATGAGACATATTCTGATTGTTGTATATGTATAATCCGAACAGATCCAAACTATGTTCGGATTATATAATCCTAAATCCCATAGGTATTTTTGTAAAAAAAAATAAAAAATAGGTCGTGTGAGAAGGCTATAGGGTGAAAAAAATATAGTCTAAGAACTTTGTGGTTTAGATATATTTGTACCGTTGGTTTTTATTTTCATCGATACTATATTTTGATCAATTTATGGTTTATATTTTGTGATACATTGTGTTCAATTTTGTTATGTTTTGCTCTATATTATGTTCAGAAACTTCATATGTTGAGAACATGTATACACATGTTCAAAAAAATTGTCTAAATATATATATGCATTTTTTGTTCGGATTCTATAAGTTGAGCCAGTAATTTACGTGTCAGGTTTTTAGAATCTGAAACATGTCAATATACAAAAGTCAAGTGTGTTTGAAAACTGATGAATTGGTGATTTGGTACAGTTCTATAATCTGATCTAGTAGAACCTTGTTGCGGTCTACAATACACTAAAATTTTATGTGATCCACAACACGCAAAAACTTTTATAAATTGGTGTGGTTGGTTTATTTTCATTCCACACCATATAACGATTAACACTTATGTGGTTGAAATGAACTCTAACCTACCTGTAATTTTCTATAACTAGAGGATACCCAGTCTATTTAGAATCAATGTTGATGTTACATTGTCTGACTTGAATGATCAACTTGACCAAATTAATGGTCATCTCAACCTTGGTGACAACAAAAGGCTCTTAAAGTGTTGATTATCATCGTTTGTCGGTCTGTTTAGATGGACGTATTTGATTCGTCTACATGAAATTTCAAAACGACGATGATATGAGAACAATGTTCTATATATTTGTTCAATATTGTTCCAAGGGACCGATCGAGATAGACATTACTTTGTTGAGATGCTATTCATGCAAGTTTTATTTGTCCTAGCACATACAAAGAAATCAAGGCACGTATGTCTTAGAAATCATGGTTAGGCCTAACACAACCCCACAAAACCGTGAGCTTAGCTCAGTTGGTAGGGATATTGCATATTATATGGAGGAGTCAGGGTTCGAATCCCAGACACTCCACTTCTCCACAATTTAATTGTGTGAGCTCTAGCCACTAGGCTACTTGACAACAACAAAAAAAGCCCAATGAGTGTTGGGCGTGTATTGGGAAAAACCCAAAACCCACGTTGGATAGATAAGACTCTTGATAAGAGTTTATATAGAGGAGACAATCTTCACCTTATAAGCCGGTTTTGTGATGATGAGTTAGGCCCTAAATTTCAACATGGTATCAGAGCTTGTCGAATTCGAGGGCCACCTACATATTCACGCACCAAGCCCAAGGAGTGTTGGGCGTGAGGGGGTGTATTGGAAAAAACCCAAGTCCGACATCTGATAGATAAGACTCTTGATAAGAGTTTATATAGAGGAGACAATCTTCACCTTACAAGACGGTTTTGTGGGGTTGTGTTAGGCCTAACCACCATTTCTAAGATGGTATCAGAGCCTCTCCAAGATCCATTGGGCCACCTGCTATCAGGTTTCCGCTATCGGGCCACCCACCATTTATGTCCACGAACCAAGCCCAATAGTGTTGGTCGTGAGGGGTGTATTAAGAGTCCCACATCGGATAGGTGATGTATGGATGAACCCGATGAAGAAATTAGCTTGACTCTTCTATGATCTTGTTTGTGTTTAATTTATGTTGCTAGTTGGATTTATGTTGTTGTTATTGTTTTAGTTCAATTATGTTATTGTTGATGTAGAATATATGGTTTAATGGAAAGTTTCTTGATCTTCTATGTTTTGAAAGCTTTTGGATTCTTTAATCCCAAAACAGCAAATACACGCTTGGGATTAAAGAATTCGGACGGGGAAAAATTAAAAATTCGTAGGGAACTCGAGAAGGATGGGGTGAAAAGAATTTCACCCTTATTAAATATCCCTCATGTTATGTCTCATTAGTTAATAGGACGAATTCTGATATCTCCTTGCTAGGCCCAAGTTCTGCAATAATATATGAGTTGGCTACATATCTTCCATGCATATTCTCATCACTGCCCATTCTAAATATCTGCCTCCTTGTTAATAGGACCATCGATATGATTAATATCAATAGTACCTTGATGCAACTTGATCGTGTCGTGATGTGTGGAAAAATGTTACCTTGATGCAACACAAAAATATCTGGCAAGATATATAGTACTTGATCGTGACGTGATGTGTGGAAAAATGTCACCTTGATGCAACTTGTCCACTCCAATTGCCATATAGTTTGAAACATCGCATTCATATGAAAACAAAATCACATGTATTAACGTGGAAAAATTCACAAAAACTAATTACTTTTCGTACATGAGAGTGGACTCACAAAGACCAAGACTAGTATAAAAGCAGCTAGTCACTCTTCTGTTTTATGTACAAAACTCAAAAATCAAACTAAGATGGCTTCCTTTCACTTCCTAGGGTTGCTCCTTATTGTTCTCATTGTCATCCCTCAGGGTCTTGCACAATATGGATATGGACCACTTCCAACACCTTATGGAACGCAGCCGCCACCACATAAGAAGTTACCGGTGTACACACCTTCGATGAAAAAGGCGCCGGTTGAAAAACCACCGGTGTACAAACCACCAGTTGAGAAGCCCTCCGTTTTCAAGCCACTTGTAAAGAAACCACATGTCCGCAAACCACGGGTTGAGAAGCCTTGATATTAGAAGCCGCGTCGCCACCAAATTAAGTACCCCTATGCAGATGATTGTACTCGTTTCTAAAGTATGCTATTAAGAAAATATGCCCTATTAGGTGATATGTACGTATAGTTCCTGTCCATGAAAATAAGCAATCAATATAGTTTTCAAGCAAATATTTAATATTCTTATCATCTTAGTTTGAATCCTTTGTTTACAGTGCTGTATATTGGCAGTGTAAAATGGAGCAATATAGTTTGAATCAATATAGGTATTGCGAGTGTAAAATGGAGCAATAGAAAATGGTGGCTTTTGTGCTACAAATTAATAATAAGAGCTTTATGGTTTAGCTGTTCTACTGTTGGTTTTTTTCTTTTTCTTGTTTTGATTCACACTGGTTGACTAAATCATGACACAAACATATTAATTTCAATATTGCCTTTTTTTAATACAATTTCTATGTTGCAAAAAAACTAGTACTCGACTTAAATAAATAATTTCTATAATGCCAATAGCTTTTCATTTGAGTCAAAAATGCATTTATTGATAAAATGGTTTTTCTTCAAAATCTTGAACAAACACTTAAAAATGACAAAATAAATATTTTTTATAAAAAAAATACAAAACAAATGCACGTTTATATGCATGTATTTTGTATTTACTAAACTAAGTGCATTTAAACTATACACCCTTCGGTCACTGTTATAAGCAAAAATCAATATTTTATATTCATTTATTAAATGATGTATGTGGTCTATAATAAATATTATATACATCATTAATTGAATCAATCTAAAATGTTATTTTTGCTTATAATAGTGACCGGAGGATATATCTTGTAATATCATTTACCTTAGAATCACTTGGTTCAAAATTTCTTCAGTGTTTGTTTTCTCGTTCTTTATATTGCGCTAACGCTTATAAATTATTAACAATGATTTTTATGAAATTTTGATTAAAAGTATAGAGATTAGATGTTTTTAAATTTTAAATTATAATAAACCTAACAAATCAAGTTTATCTTTTTCAACAACATCAACAATATAATAATTATAATATAAATTCTTATATTTTTCAATGACATCAACATTATTATATAAAAATTTGTTCAATGGTATAATTGGAATAATGAAAAAGGCAACATGAAATCTCCTATCTCCTTTATATATAGTATAGATATAGATAAGTTGTTTTTCAATTGGTAAAGTAAGTGTTTAGTTTGTTGGAGGAAGGTCCAAAAAATATCAGCTCAATAGTTTGAGCTTGACTTTATAACCAACCTCAAGCAACATACTTCGAATCGAACCTGAGTTGAATTCTGCTCTTTACCAAAATGGGTTTGCTCATTCCCAAGTGAAATGATCAAAATGTCCCTGCGTGAGTTAACTCACGCTAGTGCAAATCTCAGCGTGAGTTAACTCATGCTAGTGTAAATCCTGTGTAAATCTCTGCGTGAGTTAACATAATGCGTAAGGAAATTTTAGTCATTTATTTTGGGAATGAGCAAAACTGTTTCGGTAAAGAACAGAATTCACCTGAGTTAGTGGTGACAAAATTTGTTGGCCCGAACTTCTTTATATTACTTGTTGGGTCTTCCAACCCATAGAAGTATTATTGCAAGTATATATGAAATACTTCACTCGTCTCAAATTATATGACGTCTTAGACATTTTATACGTATTAAGAAATAATTAATTTTGTATGGGAAATAGATATTATGAGTTGTTTTACAAAATTGTTCTAAATAAATGATATTGAAAAGATAAATTAAAGAATTGAAAGAATAGAAAGAGTAATAAATAGATAAAGGTATATAATAGAAAAAGATAAATTAAAGCGACTTATAATTTAGAACAAATTTTTTCCTCAAAGACATATAATTTGGGACGGAGGGATAATATATATATTTTCTAAATAAATAAATGGAAAATTTAATATATCTATTATAAGTTCATCCAATGAAACATAACAGAATTTACATCTGTATTTTCATCAATGTTTCTTTTACATCGGTACGTTTTTGCAAAAAAAAAATCTAGTCATACGTTCTTGAAAAAAAAAATCTAGTTATATATATGTTAAAAGCAGGAAATCAAGTCGAAATAGGATAATGAAATCAAAAATATTTGGCAAGATAGTACTGCTGATTGTCACACGATGTGTGGAAAATGTTACCATATGCAACATATATAGAGAAATATCTGGCAAGATTAGTACTTGATCGTGTCGTGGTTTGTGGAAAAATGTCACCTTGATGCAACTTGTCCACTCCAAATGCCAAATGATTTGAAACATCTCAACCATATGAATACAAATTCACATAAATCAATCTGGAAATTCCACAACGACTATAGTCTTTTAGCACATGAGACATGCATCTATGAGTGGACTCATAAAGACAAAAAGACTAGTATAAAAGACAATGAGGTGCTTCGTATGTATATACCAATTCCAATTGTGAGAGGTGCGTATATATATTCCAATTGCTTCATCCATTTCCAGTCGTGAGGTGCTTCCCAATCAGTTCTTCGACAGCAGTTTGGACGTTTTCTTCCCAATCAATTATATTCCAATTCCAGTTGGTGATGTCAGGAGTTTAGGTGAGGTGCTCTGTCGGCTGGAGATGGAGGCTCGGCAACGGTGCTCAAAGACAATGAATCTGGTTTGATGGGATGACGAAGGAGAAGGATGACTGAGATTAAATATTATGCAGCGTTGCTAATTTTTTATCATGCCGGTAACAAGTGTGCACCAAATGCATGAAAGGATAAGTGTCTTATCAAACCACATTGGCAACTCCTCGGTATGCTGCTTCAACATTAGAACGAGATAAAGTAGGTTGGCGTTTGGAGGACCATGAAACTAAGTTGTCGCCAAGAAATACATAGTAACCAGAGGTAGATCGTCTGGTATCTGGGCAGCTGCCCCAATCTGCATTTGTGTAAGCAATCAACGATGTTGTAGAAGAAGAGTAAAGTTGTAGACCATACCGACGTGTGCCCTGAATATACTGCATGTTGCGTGCGTGCATGTGACCATCCTTCAGATTGTGCATAAATAAACATATTTGTTGCACTGCATGATGTGTCGCTAATATTGATTTGAACGCTAACAGGCAACCGTAATTTCAAATAAAAAAGAAGTAACTGCAAATTCAAATAACAACGAACCAGTGCAAGACAGAATAGAAAGTAAATCTGCAAAATTGAACACGTTAGTATTAACCTGATGCATCACGAGGACTGTCCTTGGAATTTATATGCCTCAATGTGTGCGAACTCTCCAGGATTCAACAGGTGCTTATCCTAGTTATGGAAGTAACAAAACAACCAGAATCACAAATTTATCAGGTAGATGTTTATCTCGAGAAGTAAAATGGAGGAGAATAGAACAAATTTTCTTTTTTCTGTTTGAGGAGTACGTGTATTTTCTTGTTTTGTATCTTGTGTTACTGATTGCAAGAATATATATATTCATGACCGTATTTTCTTAAGAGACAAATAAGAATGGCATGTTACTTGATGAGTTAGTGGCGGTTCCTACTTTTAAGCATGAAAGACATGTGCATGAAATATCATATAGACGTTAATATATGTCACATAACTCTTTGACCAAGTAAGTAGATTAATCACTTAACATAAAAATACTTTTGAAATAAAAATTATCTCAAAAATTACAACATGATCTTCCTTTAGATGCACGGGTTACAATGCCAAGTAGAAAATAAAACGGTAATATTGCCTTCCTTTTTACAACTAAACTACTCCCATGAAACAAATTTTATTCTCTCCATCATACTACCCAAGTCTGGAATTTAGATCCTCTTTCTCTCATGTTGTTGGTGCTGCACTAAGTCATGATTATTCCTCTCCGATGCAACTCCACTTTAGTTCGTATTCTTTTATGTAAAAGTTTCCAACCAAACACACAGACTTTCAAGAGAATGTGCACACCATATCAGATGAATTGCCTGCAATAAACGAGGCTCCTTGAGGAGTCCTGCACGAGCTGACACCATGAAAATCCTTCACATTCTTGGCCGATTATCCCTGGAAGAGAGGGATTTACTTATTAACATAACAAAGAATATGATTAATCAGAGAAATATATTGATGAAATTTAAGGATCATAATGCATATAGTCTAACTACCATCAAGTATATTTATAATTCATGTCAAGCATATATGTTCATCTATTAGGCGAAAGATAACCAAAATGCAACATATAATGTTGATGATGGAACATTATAAATGTGTGTATCAGTATATAAGGGGATGATTTTTATGAGTTGAGGAGTACTTATGGACGGATTCAAAACTTTCAATAACTTGGGTCAAGGTCGATAATCATAAATATTTATGTATAAAAATATTTAAATTCATAACAAATAAAAACATGACATCATTACATCAATGCAAAATTTGGTAAAAAACATATATTATTGTATATTCAAAAATTGATTTGGTTGCAATGAGGATAAAAAATAAGCCAAACATGAAGAGTGAAAACACAAACAGAAAATTGCAGAATTAGAAAAGTTTTTTTTTTGGATGATACTATGTGTATGGATGTGGGTTTTTTGAATGTGAGAAGTTGAAAGAATTTAATTCATTGTAAACATAATAATCTTCCCACCCACACACTTCGTTTTCCCTTTTTCTTGCCAAAAGAAAAAATAAGGGTCTTGCTAACAAGTGTCGTTAGGGATTCAAAAGTTACTTTTTAGTGTTTTAATGTATTAAATACACAACTTTCAAGATAAAACTTTCAATTTAAACTTCTTATCAAATATCTTTAGGACACTTGTTAGCATTTCCCAAAAAACATAACCTTTTAAAAGTTGTTAGAGTTTGTTTGAGGAAAAACTTTTCATCATTTATCACTATATCCACTTTTTCTCTTTTGACATACATTCAATTCACATTTTTATTAGCTCTTTAGTAAGAGTATTAGTACCATGGTGCAATAGTTTGTCTTCAGAATGAACTTTTGTGGGGACAATATGATATTAGAAGTGAGGTTATCATGTTAAACTATTTAGCCATTGGTTACAAAAATAATTACCAAGTAAGTCAGTTGTCCCCAATTATAACAATGCAGGTCCGTCCCTGACTACACAAGGATTCCATCATGTGACATGATACGAATCTCCAAGTCTATGGTTCTATGGAGTAGTAAAAATTATCGATTCATAGGGAGTTTATGTGATTACCAATCTAGTTTTTAGTTTTGATTAACCGAAAAGGATTAAGTTTGTTAAGTTCAATGATTGCTTGGTTTTAATTCATATATTATAAAAAGGTCGTATGATTGTGGTTCAGTCATAATGATAAATACTAAACATTCTCTATCTATTTTATGATAATTCGTTTCTAAAGACAAGATATTCTTTTGTATTCCATGTTCCCTTTCAAAATACATGAGTATATCTAAATAATAATCAAGCCTATTCTCATGGTTTATTATCATTGAGACCTTTTAAGAGTAAATGTTAATGTCTCAAAACTCACAAAACTATTCTCATGTTTTGTTCATCTTGTCTAAGATCAAACTTCAGTTTTCGGTCCTTTGTTTGATAATTGATATAAAACTTTAAAATAATGAGATTAGATTAGAAAATGAATATTAATAAAATAGAGTCTAAACTTGAGTTGAATAGGATTAGATCATTCCAACAATCCCAAGACTAAACAAGTCTACTCAGTCATGATCATTGTATACATGAGATTGAAATTAAAAGACATAGAAATAAAATGTATAAAAGTAAATGACAGAATATAAATTACTGGAATTATAAAGAACATCAAACTAAATAACAAGGATTTGAAAAGTGAATAAAAACTAAAAGCAAATAAATTAAGTTTACAAGCATTCCAAGATGTCTTACAACTCTTATATGAGACCTATTTATAGCCTAGAACTTCATACAAGGCATTAAACTCAGATTACTATGAAATAATGGGCAAATTCCAAGAGTTTTTAGCATTACAACTTGACTCCATAACGTGCACGGTTGTGTTGGTGAGGGGCACGACCATGCTGCCTTTCAGAATACCATTCAGATTCTGCTACAGGAGCCAAGCAGTGTATGTGGGGTGCACGGTCGTGCGTGGATTCACTGCCTAGATGAACACAATCACTGGTATAAAGGAGCACGACCAGTACATATGGCTGCATGACCGTTCTAGTCCAAAATGCTTTTTTCATGATTTTTCTTCTCTTTCTTGGCTCTTTATCCGTGCTTTTGAGCCAAGCAACCTGTTCTTCATTATTCTGACTCTAAAAACAAAACAAATATTTTGAAGTAAAATTGTTCTAAAACAAGACTAAAACACAATAATTTTTATTGAAATTAAATGCTACAAACACCATAAACTACATTTTATCAAATTCCCCATGCTTGAATCCTTGCTTGTCCTCAAGTTAAAGGCAAAGAAAATCAGCAACACAAATTAGTAGGAATACAATTTTCAAAAAAAAAAATTCATTTTTCAAGGTTTTATTCTAAGGGTACACTTATCATAACTCAAATATTTTTCATGAATATTTTTAACCCAACAACAGTTTTAAGTAAGTGTGTATGTGTGAAGTCCAACTTTTTATTGCTCCTATGTAAAAGGCATTATGAAGAACAATTCTAACTTGGTAATAATCATATGACTAAAATATAACAATCAATTCATATAATTAACCTAGGTGGGAATATTTTTTCTTGATCACTTGGTGCTTTTTTTTTTATGGGAAAACTCATAGACACTTACTTTTTATTATCAGATAAAGACGCTATTATCGCTTTCTCTTTATATTTAGGACCATCTACACTATATTGGACAGTGATCCTATTTATTATTTTTCTTGTGTTGTGATCCCTTTCTTTCTTTTACACCTTATATGACCTTTATTTTTGTCCCCCACATTAATTTATACTACTTTTTTTTAATGAAACTTTATAGTTATGTTTATCTATCAAAATTAGAATTGTTCCTTAAAATACCTATCCACACACTTACTCAAAGTCTGCAACTTTAAAGTTCCATATGTCAACAATAAAAAATTTCAATTAGTGTAAAAAAAATTTACAATGTAAATCAATTATTTTGAAATGATTTAACTGTAATTATAATAATTAAATTTTAAATTAAATCTTTATTGTTTGTTAAAAAATATTCTTTATTGTGATATTTTGATCCTTATAAAGTGGAGTTTTAGAATTGTATGCCATTATATTATTCAAAGTCTCCTCATATTGTTCATGACAAAAACACATAGAAAATGAAAGCTAAATCGCAGGTGCTGAGCTGTCGAGCAATTTTTTTTAGAAAAAGCTGTCAAGAGCAATTGAATACCAAAGTAATTGAAGGAGAATTTTTCTTTTCTTGAGAGAGGAGATATATTTTTATTTATTTATTTATTTAAGAAAGGTGATATAATTTTATTATGCACACTTGGGATCGGAAGTTGACTGCTAGGAAATATACCGTCTGATACATTTTTTCTAATTTTTTTTTTGTCTAGCAGCCCTATTGACTAGAAAAGCAGCCCTATGATTGATTAGAAACGTAGAGAATTCTGAATTTAAATCTCAACCTTTATAAATAATATATAATATTTTTATCAATTGAGTTAACCTTACATCAATACATTTTTTGTAATTAATAGTAACCAATAATAATCAAAACTATTTAGACGCCCTATTTGGACAAATACACATGCGTGTGCGCCTATATAGGTGATGTGTCTAAACTATTTAGACACGTTCCTTTTTTATTTTTAAAGTGATGTGGCTAAATAATTGTGATGTGACGATATGTAAAACTTCCTCCTTCAAGATAGTATATATAGGAGTGAATCCATGCAAGAAGAGAAGTGAATCCAAAGACAAAAGAGATTCAAGAATGGAATTTCAATGGCTTTGGATGTCTGCTGCCACTTTGTTGGCATGCTACATTTTTGTTAACAAAGTTATGTGGAATTTGAATGGATGGTATTATGATCTTAAATTTAAAAACAAACAATACCCACTGCCTCCCGGTGACATGGGATGGCCATTAGTGGGAAATCTTTGGCCCTTCTTCAAATATTTTTTATCTGGGCGTGCTGAAATGTTCATCGACAACATTGTTCTCAAGTATTTTTCATTTTCTCTCTCATTTTGTTTATGCTTTTCTTTAATGCTCTGTTGGTTTAATTATACTTTTGACTCCCTTATTTTCTCAATTGTGATTTCATAGCCATCCTTCAAATTTTTGTTGAGTTAGTAATATTTACAGATGTGGCATCATTGTCTTGTCACTTACCCAAGGTGAAACTTAGTTAAATTAAAATTAAAGAAGCTTAGTCATTCATAAAATAAGAAAGTGGGAAAAAAATACACAAAAAAAAAAAAAACGAAGCCCTAAATTTGTTTTGCTTGAAAATCTAAAATCTCACGAAAATCCTAAAATATTCACCATTTTTTTGCCTTCATTATCGACATTTATCAATCAATTAATAGTATAATCATTCACAAAATTGGTTGAATTGAATGTGTAACCCATATCACCATCTTTTTCTTCCTTCTTTTTAATTTTCTGTTAAATAGGTTTTGGGTTTTAAAGAGGAGGATCAAAGAGCTTTTGTGAAGAGGGTTAAAAAATTGAGGGGTGTTGGGTTTTAGGTATTTGAAATTTTGAAGAGAATCATAAAAAAGGGGGTGATGTTGAGCTCAAATGGAAGATGATGGTGAATTGGTGATATTGAAGTTTGAGGTTGTTAGAGAAAGAGAGAAGAAGCAATGTTAATGATAGAGAAGAACAAAAAATTAATCATTTCTGTTTTTTATTTAGTTTTTTAATTTAACTAAAGCTCACCTTTGACAAGCGACAATGATGCTAAATTCAAGTGGAAAAAAAATTGAATGGAGGCTACAAAATTAAAAAGAATATAAACGTGGGGTGTTAAAATTGCACAAAACAAATTAGAGGGCAAAAATCGCACAATTAAGAAACTAGTAGGCTACAATTGCAATTAACCATTTTCTTTTTCTAACACACACTTGGTTTACATGACTGTTTAATTTGCTTGGTTCTATTTTATATTTTAGGGTTATGATAACCTCTGCCATTAGGGCACATGATAAGGTTTTGATAAAGAACAAGTACAGTAGAAACTCTATAAATTAATAATGCCAGGACCGGAGAAATTTATTAATTTAGAGAGTTATTAATTTATCGATAAATTAATAATTATTAATTTAAAGAGTTTTTAAGTAATTATACAATACATACCAAACAAAAAGGCAAATTAGTCTATATCTCTTAGAATTACGTTGCAGCGAACCTTGGGACTCAACGTAAATTAGTAATTACTGTGTTCATATGCATTGGAAAAATACAATACAAAAATACAACACCTGAGCTATTGGA
>Ga0315914_1004273_pt1 | contig 21401 bp, 14 predicted proteins | sample MpolenodulesMG_FD_203920 | JGI IMG/M metagenome (GOLD analysis project Ga0315914, IMG submission 203920) | Medicago polymorpha root nodule microbial communities from Los Angeles, California, United States - elongated nodules | ecosystem: Host-associated > Plants > Roots > Nodule | place: USA...
ATATATATTCTTTTCATCTTTTGTTTTATTTTTTATTTTCTTTTGTTGCCTACATAGTTCTAAAAATCACCAAAGTTTCTTGACTTTTCAATTTAATACAAATATTGTCTAATCTCTTAAATTTGAATAAAACCAACATTTTCAAATAAATGTCCACTTATCCTAAGACAATAGATATTATTTGAGTAAACAATAAAGATTCGAGGTTATGCAATTCAAAATAATAAGAACTTGCATTGTGAATCAAAACATAATTGATTTTTCAAAAATATGGCATATTCACTAGGAGAATTAGGTCCACCTAACAAATTTGACATTTTAGATTTGATGCAAATTCTAACAATTTGTCGCAAAAGGGCTATCAAATTCTCATTTTCTCATAGGGTATGTTGAATTTCGTCGAATGTTTAAGCTCAATTTGAAACAAATTGCCTTGATCATATCTATACTTTTAAACATAACAAACATCAAGATTCCATGTGAAATGACCGAGTTAAAACACAATATTGTCGGTCTCCATACATATAGTAAAATTTGGAAAGCTACCTCACATTTTTCTAGTTTTAAATGATTCAAAGTTAAACATGCTATTGAGGAGTAACAAATTAAAATGTTTAGCATAAACTAGAAGTTTCAACTTCATGTAAACATTCTAGAAAAAATTATAAACATGTACCTTAACTTTGTAACCATCAAAGACTCTATCATTATCATCCATTTGTTGATGATTAAACTAAAACCCCCGGGTATTTCATGCATGATTCATTCATCCAATCAAAAAGTAAACCAATTTTTTTCCCAATAAATCAACTACTACCATTAACATAAAGCGTATGTTATTCAACATTAAAATACAACCCAACCATTGTTAAAAAAATTACATAACCATCAAATAAAACCAAAAGAAAATAACAGATAAGTTGTTCAAGATACAACAAAACTTTATATTAGATTCAAAATATTAAAGACTACAATTGAAGGAATAAAGATATGAAATATTTTAAAGTCTCACTTAGTTATGGTGAGCTTTCAATTCAATCCATTTATCTTTAACTAGATTTTTAATCTGAATATGAATTTGGAACATCTATCATGAAATCATTTCCCTGGTACTTTCCAAGATGCCAACTTGAGCTAGAGTTTGATTTATAAACAACTTCACATTCACCACCTTCTTCTTCTCCTTCTTCAGCTGGTGCAGTAGCATTAAACACCTCAGAGTAAAAAGGTATGACCTTAGGCCACTGAACATAATTCTGATAAGCCTTCAAAGTCATGACCTTGTAGCCATGAGAATCATGTTCTTGGAACTACAACTACAACATGTACATATATTCATTCAAACTAGAAGATTTCCTTTGATAAGAATCAACAATGTTCCAGCTGTGGGTGAATGATGCCTTAAATTTAAGGTACCAATCAGAAAATTTACCTCCATGTGGATGTTGTTTGATGTAAGGTTTCTTGTGTTTCCATGTGGAGTGTCTTTCCCCATACTTTTCATGAATCACCGCAGTAATGGTTTCACTCACGTGAGCTGGGATCGTCATCATGATCGCTATGCACAATACCATGATCAAAGCTGGTAAAACTAATGGTATTTTATCTCTAGCATGAGATTCAACAATTGATAAGTCAATAATTAGGTGGTTTTTAAGTGTTTATTTTAGTAGAACTTTATGTGTTTTAATTTCTTTTTACAACTTTGGTACTTCAAATTTGTTTATTTTTATTTCAGGATCAAATATGATGAAAGATCGAGTCTTTGAGCAAAAGAAGGGGTTTAGAAGCATGGTTAAGGAAAGAAAGGATTCAAGCATGATTCAAGGCTGACTTAGGAGCAAAATATGAAGATTTTCTGCATATTTATCGCGCACGGTCGTGCCTACCACTGCACTGACCGTGCGCCCCTTTTACCAAACCATGTGCCACAACATCGAGAGCTACGCACGACTGTGCGCGATTCCATTCCAGACATTGCTGCTTTTGCGTTTTCAGAAGAGCACGACCGTGCGCGGTTCCAGTTGCTATGATTAGTGTTGTTTTAACCCTAAAAGCCCATAGGCTGCCTTGTAATGCATTGTTTACACCTTTTCTAGGGTTTGGGCTAGCCTTTGGCTATAAATTGAGCAACCATCAGGCTTGTTATTCATCTTTGAATCTTGGAATATTTGTGACAGTTGTTTTCGATTGAATCAAATTGATCAAAGCTTTATTTTCTTGTTCTTTAATTCCTTGTTTTTTACAATTCCTCACTTTTACATTCAACAATTTATTTCCATGTCTTTCTATTTCGTCAATTTAATTTATTTATCTACCATGACCATGAGTGAGTAGATCTCCAAGTCTTTGGATTGTTGGATGAGTCTAATGGCTTAAATCCTATCAAACCAAACCTAGAACCTCGTCTCATGTTGATCTATTTTATAATCTAATCACATAGTTTTTAAACTCAATAAAAAGTATCGAACGATGGACCGAAAGGTGAAGTCCAATAACTATTATTTCATCATCTGAAATATCAAACGATGGATCGAACGATGAAGTTTGATATTGAAACAAATGTGATTAGACAAGACAACACACAACTTGATTGGAACACCCCAGATGAATAGTTTTGTGAAGTATTGAGATTTTTAGGGTTTCGTTCTTAAAGGATTTCAATAACAATCAACCATGAGAATAGGCGTGGCTGTTATTGAAATACATTCATGGAGACCGAAAGGAGATATGAAATACCTTAGAGAAACCTATCTTTAGAAAATAAATCTAACATAAGAGGAAAATATAGGTTTGGATTGAGAGGGATTTGTCATACGACGAACCAATAATCCCGAGCCGCTTTTAAATTCTGAATTTTATGCCAGCGCTTTGTTAAACTTCTAAACTTTGATCTTTTCAGCTAATCATAATTAGAAAGAAAATCGGTTAATACAACAACTCCCTGCGAAACGATATTTTACTACTTCGATAGAACCATGCGCTTGCAGATTACGCTATCAACAATCTTTTTTATTTTGTTGGATATCATTATGGATATATCCAACTCCTTATCCATTATGATAAAGTATAGTAGTTGACAAGTTTTTAGGGCAGTAGTCGACACATGAGACTTCGGTTGTGAGATTTTCCCTAATATATTTTGTGGGTTTTCCATCAAGGTTGAGATCATAGTTCGTTGCTCCCATACAAATTCCATCAAAAATTGTATCCATCTTTTGGTTGCCTTTAGTTGCACGCCTTGAAAAACACATAATTCAATGGTGGGATTTGGAAAAGGATTCCCTAAACAGGCATCAATGGCTGCCCGATCAATTAGTCTTCTCTAAAACTCTCAAGGGATATGAAATCTACCATGATGGTATTAATCAACACCTAAAGAGTAAATGAGAAATTTTTTCACTTCCCAATCGTAACTTTGTTTCTTATCTTCTTCCGTAGTCCATTGTGCTTTCAGTTTTGGTAGGACAACACCGACATCATCAGTTGTTCTGGGAATAAATGGACCATTGATCACCAAATCAATAGAAATGATATGGACTCTCATACAATCCTTTGAATAACCATAAATCTTTGTTAAAAACTGGCGCTCTATTGTACGCCCCTTTCGGGAGCCATAATTCTAAATGTTGGAGCACTAATTACAAAAAACTATGTTGAAATACCTTTTGTTAGACGTATGGTCTCGATCTAGAGTGGGTGGATTGATCGTTGATAAGTGCCAAAATCATGTTAATTTTCATATCACTTATTCAACTTATTATGCAAGTAATTTATATAAACCCCTTAATTTATTATAAATACATAATATTTATAGTTTTAAGTCGGTTAAACCACTTTTACCTATTTCATTTTTGTAGGTTTTTTGAGGTTAATTACCAAGATTGTTAAAACTCAAAGAATCTGAACCAAAGCACATTCACTAGGCAATCATGAGCAAATTCAAAGTCGAGGATTTCAAAGAGTTAAGGGAAATTGGAAGAGCAGATTCGCTGGGTGAGCAACATTTCTCCTAGAAAATCCTGATAGTGACATGTTAAATGAGTTGACATTTTCCTCCATTGAAGAAACCTCGATTCAATGGGTGAGCATAAATGCGCCAAGCAAATGTTCATTTTTGTAGACAAATAAAAAGGAAACTCAAATCAGATTGTGGTAAAAAAAAAATTGATATTAGTTTTATTTCTTCAATTGTACCTTTTAATATTTAATATTACTCTATGGGTGTGTCCGATTCACAAAATATTAAGTACTAAACAAAATAATACATGATAGTACATAGAAGACAATATAAAACTATAATGGAGAGACATAGAGAGCAGGGCCGTTCCTAGCGTTTTAGGGGCCTTAAGCATAGTTTGAAAAAAAAAGGCCCTTACATAATACATTATAAACTTTTTTAATTTCTTGTTATGATTTTACTAGCGCTTCATTTCTTTTTTTTCTTCGTTTTTGACTACAAGATAAAAGTTTTTTTAGGGAATATCTTCAAATAAATCAAATACTCCATAGAAAACAAAATTAAACAAAATACCATAGAATTAGAGAACAATATCTCTTGCGAAGTAGACTGAATTTTAACTCTTAAGTAATAGACACTGAAATTTTGACATCTAATGATAGTAAAACCAAAAAAATAAAAGTATATCAACACGAAATTAATTGAATTTTAGACATTTGGATACAAAATTCTCCAATGTTAAACCCATAACAACAATAATACTTGATTAAAAAAAAATCAGTGTTAGACTTTTTAGAGTAATCTAAGATACAAGAACTCATCTGTATGCTACAAGTAAATCATTCCTCTTTTTATATGCTACAAGTACCAAGTTTATATTACTATATTGATATAATTAATTTATTTTTGATACTTTAAAGGCAAGATTAAGATTAATTTCTCTAGTAGGCCAATTTTTAACTAAAATATAATTTGTTTTGTTATGAAGATTCTCCCAAATTTCTAGATAATAAATATCACAAATATTTTTAATATTAGTATGACACATTATTAGGAATAAAAGGCCCCAAAAAATATAAAAAATTTCTTGGCACATTATTAGGAAAAAAGGGACCAATTTTTTTGGGAGGGTGTATATAGAAAGCTTTGTTTTATATGGGGTATACATAGCAGATTGGATGAAAAAGGCCAAAACAATAACAGACTGCAGCCCAGCTTTTCATATCAACGTTTCGGGCCTGTTGATATATTTTACTATATAAACCCCCAAAAAACCAATTCTTACTATATACACCCTTTTTTTTAGGGCCCCCTACCGGCAAAAAAACAAAAATTAGTGAGGGATATTTAGTGAGGGAAAACGTGAAATCCCTCTCTAATTCCGTCACTAAATTTTGCGACTAAGGAATTTGTGAGGAATTTCATTGTTTTCGTCACTAATTTCCCTCGCTAATTTTGCTTTTTCTAGTAGTGCACTCCCAACCTATGCCTAGGGCCGGCCCTGATAGAGAGATACTTTTTTTATATTAGAATTTAAAAATTGTATTTTTGATAGTTTTTACTCTACACAAAAAGTTGTTTTATGGTAGAACCCCGATTTTTGTCCAATTCCTTACTGCTTGTTTTGTGTATTCACATGACCAATTTCTAAATCGAGTTGTGTTATTTGAACATCCATTTAGATGATAACCTTTATGACAACCATAAATTTACAAAGAAAAAAAGGTATTGACACAAAAACCAAAATAATAGAGAGAGAAAGTAAAAAAATAATGTGAGTATGAAAAATAAAATTGTTACAAAAGTTTTCAAAAAATGGTTGTACAAATATCATTTCTCTTCTAAACCAAATAAGGTAAAAAAAAAATCCGTGCCCGCAGGTATCCGCGGATAAAATTCGTCATGGGCATGAGGCGGATAGCTAAATGGGTACCCGCGACTATAATAAACGGGTATTTAACTACCCGTTACTTTATGGGCACAAACACAGATTTGATGATACTCATGTCCACGGATATCCGTACCCGTTAATAAATTACGTAAATTACTAAAATATCCATGTGTGTATATATAAGAGTGTGGTGTCTAAAAAAAAAAGCTTGTTTATTGTACGACTTTTTAGTTTTTTGAGCGTCAAAACTTTCTCTTCCTCTCCTCTACTTTTGCAGCCAAGTTTTCATCTTCTCCTTCATCTTTTTTTCTTCTTCCTTCCTTACCATGATTACTTGTTTATGATTTTAGAATCTAGGCTTAATAGCGGTTTTAGCCCCCTAACTTTCCCAAAATTGCGATTTTGGCCCCTAAGAAAAAAAACTACAAAACCGTCCCATAAGTTTTGCAACTGTAGCAGTTTTGACCCCCCAATACCAAAAAAAAAAACACATGGCATTTCTAATTTTAGAGGAATAAACTAATTTTAGGGTTTTCTAATTGTTTTATGGATTTGAATTGATTTAATCTGTTTTTGTTGTTTATTTCTTTGTTCACCGTGAATTTTTCACAGAACTTTTTTTTTTAATTTTGTTTATGTTTTTTGCTGTTTAATTGCGGTACATAGAAGTTTTGTTTCTATGTGACTTGGCTTATCTAGTTGGTTATTTAGGTGTTGTTTTATGCTTCTGGTTTAGCCTTGTGCGTGTATCCTATGCTAGTTCCTTGGTTTTTTAGCTCCTTAGTTGGCTGTTCAGCACTTTTGCCTATCCCTTTGGTGTATGTAGCTAGCATATTGTTTATCTCTTCAGTATCATTGTTATTTTCATTTATATATGCAAATCGTTACTTAGATATTTGTACTACTATGTTCTATTTCCTCTTCTAAGAGTTTACTAATATTTAGTAGTACTGGTGTTTAATTAATCATGATGGTATTTGCATTGTTTTAGTATAAAATTATGGGTTAATAGGTCTTTACCCCTGTAATATAGGTCATTTCTGGTTTTCCCCTCTGTAAAATATTTTTTTTGATTTACCCCCTGTAAAATATTTTTGTTTTGATTTACCCCCTTAATAGGCCAAACAAAAACGAAAATTTCTTGGAAAAAAAAATTGGTTTTTGTTTGGCCTATTAGTGGGGTAAATCAAAACAAAAATATTGTACAGGGGGGTAAATCAAAAAATATATTTTACAGGGGGGAAAACCAGAAATGACCTATATTACAGGGGGGTAAAGACCTATTAACCTTAAAATTATTAGTGTTATTTGATTTCATGGAAACGCTGTCGGTGCTTTTGTATGCTTTCCTCCTGATCCTTCTCGCCTTGAGTGGATTAGGTTGTGTGTTAATAAAGTCTGGCGTTTCAAAAAAAAAAAAAAGAAGATTGATTATATTTGTTGTTTTAAGTTTCTAATTATTCCATGTTAATATCTTTGTAGAATGTCTTTTGAAGAAAGTCAAGGAACCTTCACTCCTAGTCCTATGGCAGATGCGCAAGAGCATCCGGTGCCCGTGGATGTGTCTAATGTCGTTGCTTCAAATGTTCTGATTCTTCCAAATGCAGAAACTAATTCAACTCCTAATGAAATTGAAAGTCCAATCCCATGTGAAATCGAGGTTGAAGGTCGTAAAAGAAAGCTTAGTTCTGAAGCATGGAAACATTTCAAAAGAACAAAATATAGGGTAAGTGGAAGGCTATTTGTAACTATTGTGGCAAGAAACTCTTGGGTGACCCAGGTGAAGGAACGTCACACTAGAAGTCTTGCACAAACCGAACAACTCGAGATATAAGGCAAGCTTTGATCAAAACTGAAAAAGTTGATGGTCAAACTGTAACAGTTGGTTCTTATGCATTTAATCAAGACATAGCAAGACGTAAAGTTGCTAAGATGATAATTCTTCATGAGTATCCTCTTTTGATGGTTGAACACATTGGTTTTAGAGAATTTTATGCTTCTATGCAACCTTTATTTAACTTGGTTTCTCGTAACACTATCAAGGCTGACATCATGAAAATTTATGAAGATGAGAAAGAGAATACAAAGAAGCTGTTGTCAAAAAATCAAAGCCGTATTTCATTTACTAGTGATATGTGGACTTCAAGTAACCAAAATAAAGGATATATGACAATTACATCTCACTTTATTGATGATTCATGGACCCTTCAAAGTCGACTTGTAAGGTAATAACACTAAACTACTTAATTTATGGTATTTTATATAATGTTAGTGATATAGTTTTTTGTTGTTATGGTATTTCAGCTCATTTTCTATTTTATATTTTATGTATAATGTTTTTAAATTTAAATTTATGGTAGGTTCATTTATGTGCCGGCTCCCCACACTAGTAAAACTCTAGCCGACACCTTATATGGATGTATGTTGGATTAGAATCTAGATAGAAATGTGTCCACAATAACTCTTGATAATTTCTCTACGAATGATGCTATGATTGAACGCATTTTGAATAAGATTACACCTAGGTCACTTATATCAGGTGGTAAATTGTTCCACATGCGCTGCTTAGCTCACATAGTGAATTTAATTGTGAAAGAGGGCTTGTCCATAATCACTGCTGCCATTGAAAATATTAGATTAAGTGTTGGCTATTGGAAAGCAACACCCAAAAGAGAGGAGCAGTTCATAGAGACATGTGCTCAAGTGAACATATCTTATGATAAAAAACTTGTTCAAGATTGCAAGACTAGGTGGAACTCTACCTTCTTAATGCTTACTGTTGCCACACAATACAAAGATGTTTTTGATTGCTTGGCAAAACGATATAGTGAATACATAACCGTGCCGAGTGAAAATGAATGGATGGAAGCAAAGGAAATTTGTAAGCATTTGGAAGTTTTTATGAAGTCAGACAATTGTTTTCTGGTACCATGTACCCAACTGTAAATGTTTATTTTCCCAAAGTATGTGAAATGAAATTGGCTTTGATTGGATGGTCAGTTTCTTCTGCTAGCCATCTCATTAAAAAGATGGCTACAAGTATGCTTTCTAAGTTTGACAAGGACTAGAATATGGTAAATGGAGTGATGGTAGTAGGCATTGTGTTGGATCCAAGGTACAAAATTGAACTGATGGATTACTTTTATCCTCAAATTTATGGAGATGTATCTAACAGTGAAATTGAGAAGTTTAAATCTTTTTTCCGAGATATGGTAATTGAGTATGATTCAAAAATGAAGGAGAAGTAGAAGGAGATTGCTTCTTCATCTTTAAGTCAAAATCAAAATTTATCAGAAGTGATTGTTGCTAGCGAAAAAGAAGCTTGGAAGACTAATTTTGCCAAATATGTTAGCGCAAAATCAAGTGTTGAATCTAGTACGTCATATTTTGACCTCTACATAGAGTAGGAAATGTTACCGGATGATGAAAATTTTGACATCTTAGGTTGGTGGAAGGCAAATGGATTAAAATATCCAATCATGCAAAAGATTGCGAGAGATTTCTTAGCAATTCCTATTTCAACTGTTGCTTCAAAGTCTTCATTTAGCACTAGTGGTCGGATTCTTACTCCTCATTGTAGTAAATTGCGTTTAGATACTTTAGAGGCATTGATGTGTGTCCAAGATTGGCTATGGAGTGATATGAAAGGTAATCAATTCTATAACAAGTTTTTAATTTTTTTATCAATGTTAATTGACACATATTATTTATTTAACAGACCTGTAATGAATTGCGGCGGGTATGATGGCATTTTTATTGAACATCTAAGGGACTCAGTTAACTAGTTATTCTTCCACTTTTCTTAATTTCATGCTTATATAGTTTATTTGTTAATTGACACAGATTATTATTTGACTCTTCCTTTTTCTTTTCTAGGTTCAACAAAATCAAAGTTTGAGAACATTGAAATTAACTCAATCCTCGAAAATATGGATGGTGACATTGACATAACCGGTGAATGACATTGTTAGTGATGTTATAAGATTTTATTTCCAATATCATTGTTATGTCGATTTATTTGGATTTTTATTTGGAGGTTTTTATGCATTTATTTCAGGAAGTGGGAAGTGAAGTTATTGAAGCTTGGAAAACATATGGAATTGCGGATGTTTATTTGGATTTTAGGCTTTTCTAGCTTTTATTTGGAGATTCTTATGCTTTTTGGATGTTTATTTGGATTTTGGATGTTTTTATCTTTTATTTTACTTCAAGAATTTGCATGGATTATGTAAGAATCATATCTATTATGGTATGATGAATTTGTTTGGGATTATGTAAGAATCATGATTTTTGTTGGATTATGATATGAATTATGAAATTTGAATAGAATATGTTATGTATGGATCTTTAAAAGTTGAATTTTGTAGCTAATTAAAAGTTGGATTTTTTATTTACAAAAAACAAATAAAAAATGGTACTCGTGGGTATCTAAATACCCGTGGATTACCCGTATAGAGATACCCGTATGGGTATGGGACGGGTACGGGTACCATATTTATCCAACGGGGCTGGGACAAATATCATATTATCCGTACCCACGGTACCCATTGACATCCCTAATGATATGTACCCATCCAAATTAAATATACTTCACCTTAAATATATTTTTCACCTTATTTTTAAACTAATGATAAATACATTAATGTACTTGATATGTAATGCAGTAAAATTATTATTCTATCATGACTATTATTATTGTTATGCTAATTTCTATTTAAAATTAAGACAATTTGTCTTTGAGTGACCTTATTGTTGTGCTAATGTTATTGTTATATATTGCGTTGATATGTATGATCTGCAGTTTGCAGGTATGCGTAGGGTGGTTAGGAGGTATATATATTGATTGAGGTGAGGTATGGGAGTTAAACGGCTGGTGGCGGGTATTGGATGGGAAACTCATCTTAGTTTTGTGATCTTAATTTTCATATATTATTTAGTAATGAATTGTTCGAAATTGTATGGTTTGCTGGCAAACATATAATCAAGTTTAAAAAAATTGTGTATTTAATATTACAAATTTATAGGATATGTTGCCTCCGCTACTCAAAATTCATAGTTCCGTCCATGCTCTTATGAACTTATTATATCTTTCACATCATTATTTTTTTATTTTTCTTTTAAAGGTGGCTTTTTTTAATGACAAATATAATATATAAATAAAAAGGAGAAGTACATACATTTATAAAATTGAGTACAAGAAATACTCAAGTCAAGGGATGACAAAATCAAATATTCCCTCACATGGTAAAATAAGAGCGAAAGCGAAAACAACATCAAAAAATCATTTAGACTCCTATCATAAACATACAACCACAACCGAATAAGTGGAAGACTAGTAAGAGAACTCCTCAGTTAACCATCCCCTATACTAATCCTCCATAAGATACTATCGGTGCCAACATATAATGAGTTCATGTTCCCACTCATAGAAGGATTAGATGTGACCAAAATACTTTTGTTAAAAACCACTTCCAAGAGATAATTTCACCATATCCACAAAGTGGAGCGCACACGTCTCATTCCTCAAAAAGATGTAAGTATTCCGAGATCTTCACAAAGATCATACAACAATTTGCCAGATTAATTAGAAACATAACCTCACCTTTTTCTTCCAACTGAGTCTAACATAATACTAAGAAGACTCGTTAAATTTGAAGGTAAAACAAACTTCCACCTCAACCATCTAAACATATGATACCGCATTAAAAAAGACATCTAACAAAAAACTCTAAACCGACTCTACAAACTAAATAAAAAAAACACAAGAATACCACCCAGATCAACTATATTAATTAGCATGTGAGCATTTAATTTGCTGAAGGTGTATGCATCCATATCCATATGTATGTACACGTAGATCAAACATTTTCCTTATATATACAGCATCCCCACATTCAGTACTTTGCATGTAAACAAGAGACAAAAAAAATACCCTTTTAACTATACGTATTTTCCTCGATAGTTTATAATTATGGCCCAATCTCTAGTATTCACGGTGAAGAGGCGTGAACCTGAATTGATAACTCCATCAAAACCCACACCTCATGAAATAAAACTACTCTCAGACATTGATGACCAAGATTCATTACGTTGGCAAGTTCCTGGGATACAATTTTATAATTATGATCCAAATATGGAAGAGAAAGACCCTGTTGATGTTATTAGAAAAGCATTAGCAAAAACACTTGTATTTTATTATCCATTTGCAGGTAGATTGAGGGAAGGTCTTGGTAGAAAACTTATGGTTGATTGTAATGGTGAAGGTGCTTTGTTCATTGAAGCTGATGCTGATGTTACTCTTAAACAATTTGGTGATGCTCTTCATCCTCCATTTCCTTGCATAGATGAGCTTCTTTATGATGTTCCTGGTTCTTCAGATGTGATTAACACTCCATTGCTACTTATCCAGGTATAGTATTGATCTTTTCACACCATATGTATGTGTGTGTGTGTATGTCTGTGTGGTCAATAATATAGACTAGATGCATCAGTTATTCAAAGAACATAAAAAATGATTCTTTTTTTGCTTATAATGGCGACCAAAGAAAGTATATATCATTTGAGGAATTTGGATTCTTCTTCGACATGATTTTCAAGGTTTCACGAAGTTAATGCATCGACGTTAGGTCAAGATTTCAAAATCAATATTTAGAAGAAAAATTGCATTTAAATTTGAATCATGTAATTTCGATTCCATAGATACATTAACTGTGTGAATGCATAAAAATCATGACAAGAGTAATGTGAATTCTCACTGGAATGAGATCTATCCACCTGTTCCTCAAAATAAAGAGATGTTTTTATGGGATGATTATGTAAAAAAAAAAAAAAAAAGCAGTGCCGTATCATGCGAAAAAATTCCCACGAAATCATCCCGAAAAGATATCCCACCAATGAAAAACTGGCATTTACGGAATTCAAGGGGGGAGTTATGAATAGTTGGAAAAGTCAACAACTATTGTGGGGTGGAATAAACAAGTCGGGATGGTTGTGAAAACTGAATTCGCTTTAAGTACCATTATTGAAAGAAGAAAAAAAAGGGGTCTAAAGATGGACCGTATTTTTTTTAAATAAAAAACGATGGACCATTATTAATTTTAGTTACAAAATATAGTTTATACTAATAAAAAAATTTAAATCTACTTTTGGTCTCCCTACTTAGATAGTTTTGAACTTTAGTTTATTATTTTTTTAAAATCAGTTTTTAGGTCTTTCAATTAAGAAGGTCAATGATAGATTTGACATAACTTGGATACATAGTCAACATAAAATAGTCATAGATTTAACATTAATATGAATATAAATTGGTATTATGGACTAAAAAAGAAACATAATTTTTTTATATATTAGGTTGTATGAGCTTTTGTTTTTCATATTTAATACATCCTCTGTTAAAAATAATTAAATTTTTGTCGGGAAATATTTATATTGTTCTAAACATGCCTTCAAAAGTTGATTATAAAATTATATGGATATAGATGAGTTAATTTAATAGCAAACGCCAACGAAAAATATTGTGGAGACATAATGACAGATTTTTTTTATAGAGTCTAAACATGAAAATTAAAAGAAATAAAAGTGTATTTAACCCTTATATTTGTACGCAAGCATAAATATTTAATTATGGTTGTATTTTAATTAGTTTTTTTTTTTTGAAGGAGGTTGTATTTTAATTAGTTGGTAATCTATGAAAAAGTTTATTAAAATAACTATTAATTCAATTGTATGCACCATCATTGCTATTTTTTATACATTCATTCAATCACGTCTCACCACATAATATTTGTTTTAGATATATATTAAAAAGTAACATTATGTTTAAAAAATTGGATGTCACCTATTATCGATTAATCTTGATAAGTTTTTAATCATTAGTTAGTTCATTCATATACTTGAATTGTTACCATGCGCAGGTAACACGCCTCAAGTGTGGTGGTTTCATTTTTGCTATTCGTATGAACCATACAATGAGTGATGGATCAGGTATGCTTCAATTCTTGCATGCCTTAGGAGAGATATCTCGCGGGATGAGTAAACCTTCAATCTCACCGGTGTGGTGTAGAGAGCTTCTTAACGCAAGAGATCCACCAAATGTAACATGTACTCATCGTGAATACGAACCACAATCCAACACCAAAGGAACCATGTTTCCCTTAGACGACATGGTTCACCGCACTTTCTTCATTGGTCCCACCGAGGTAGCTGCAATTCGCTCTCTCCTTCCGACTCACCAATTGCAACAATACTCCAATTTTGAAATCATAGCCGCATACTTTTGGCGTTGTCGGACAATAGCATTACGACTAGATTCTGACGAAGAAGTTCGCATAATCTGCATAGCCGATGCACGTAGCAAATCTGTTGACCAACAACTTCCAAATGGTTACTATGGTAACGCTTTAGCATTTCCCGTTGCGGTTACAACTGCAGGAAAACTTATTGAAAATCCATTGGCTTATGCGTTGAATTTAGTTAAGAAAGCAAAAGCTAATGTGACCAAAGAGTATATGCATTCAGTGGCAGATTTTATGTCTATCAAGGGTCGTCCTCCTTTAACTACTGCTGGATTATATTTAGTGTCTGATCTTACACGTGCTGGATTTAGAGATGTTGATTTTGGTTGGGGGAAAGCTCTTTATGGAGGAATAGCTAAAGGAGGTGATGTTGCTATTCCTGGTCAAAATGTCTTTCATATACCTTTCAAAAATGCTAAAGGAGAGGAAGGTTTGGTAATACCTTTTTTCTTGCCAGCTCAAGTCATGGAGAGGTTGGTTAAAGAGTTAGATATCGTGCTTATGTGCATGCGCATGCCTGCTAAGGGTGATCCAAAATCTGGTGTCATTAACTCTTCTCTATAGTCCTTAAATATACATCGAGTAAAACGATATGGAGTAATGTAACATTGGTGTAACATTACATAATCATTGAATAACGTACTAGAACAAATGTTTTTCTATGCAGAACTATATTTAAACGTCCGTTGACAACAATGAAGTCGCAATGTTAAATAAAAACAAAAAAAATCATGTTAATTTTGTTGGATTATACGTTAACGGGTCATTATGATGTAATTTACATATTTCAAATGGTGAAGCAAGATATTTGGTGACATAAGTATATAGAAGTAAATGAAGTTTGGTTCAATATTGCTTATGATCATAATGGCTACGGTCAATAAGATGACGCAGTCATGTAGTCATATTTCCAGAATCATCCGATCATAATTAGGAATTATAAAATAATTATAACTAAATATGTTTCACTGAATCATCCGATCAATATCGGACAGTCACTGATGCATTGACCGTGTGAATGCAAGAAAATAGTAACCGCAATGAATCTGATTTCCATTGCTTAGATTTTTATATTATCATTTTTTTTATGTTCAATATCAATGATTTATTATCCTAAACTTAGCTTAAGCAGCTAACTTTCTTTGACAAGAGTCGAAATTATTCTTTGCTCAAATTATTTTCTTAGACTATGAAATAATGTCAACCCCAGTTCAAAGGTTTTAATGGTTTAAGTTGGTGTAGATGATTTTAGAACGAGAAAGAAAAAATCTTGCATGAGGGTGGATATGTAAGACCAGTGTTTTAATGCAAATATTTTTATTAGTGTTTGACCTAAGGTCTTCTTTGTCTTGAACCAAATATCCTTCTCTCACACTAAACTTATTTTAGATATAGTATGAAATTTAAAATTCTTCTCATTTTTATGTGTTGATGTTTCATGTTTATAGTTTCTATGAAAAAAGTTGCAGTAAAATCTAAACAATAATTTGTGAATAATAAAATATTTTAGATAGACGGTTGGGGTGGTTTTGTTTTAAAGGAGAAGCTTAAGCTCATTAAAGAGGCCCTGATGGAGTGGCATGTGTCTTTAAGTCAGAATTTACTAGGAAAAATTGATGCACTTAAAAATTGCTTATCTGTTTTGGATTGCAAAGGGGAAGACGACATTCTGTCAGACATGGAAATAGAGGAAATGAACGGTATTACATCAGACATTCATTCTTTGCCTAGTGTGAATACTAGTATATGTTGGCAACAGTCCAGATCTTTATGGTTCAGAGAAGGTGACGCGAACTCTAAATATTTTCACTCCATTCTGGCTAGCCGTAGGAGAAGGAATGAAATCTCGTCAATCTTGGTAGATGGGGCGGTTGTGGAGGACGTTGAGCCCATTCGTCAGGCCGTTGTTTCGCATTTTGCGTCTCATTTTAAGGCACATAATGTGGAAAGATCGGGTGTCAATAATCTTCAGTTCCGAAGGTTATCTTTTTCAGAAGGTGGTAGTCTGATTAAGCCTTTTTCAGTGGAGGAAGTCAAAATGGCGGTGTGGGATTGTGACAGTTACAAGAGCCCGGGAACGGATGGTATTAATTTCGGATTTATTAAGGACTTCTGGATTGAGCTGAAGGATGATATTATGCGGTTTATTTCAGAGTTTCACAGGAATGGTAAACTAACTAAAGGTATCAATAATACTTTCATTTCCCTTATACCTAAAGTTGATAGCCCCCCAAAATTAAGTGATTTTTGGCCTATTTCATTGGTGGGGAGTATGTACAAAATTTTGGCAAAGTTGTTATCAAACAAATTGCGGTTGGGCATTGGTAGTGTAATCTCTGACGCTCAGTCAACCTTTGTAAAAGATGGGAAGATTCTAGATGGTATTCTAATAGCAAACGAGGTGGTGGATGATGCACGTAAATGTAATATGGAACTTCTATTATTTAAAGTAGATTTTGGAAAACCATATGATTCTGTTGATTGGGGATATCTAGATGTTGTTATGGTGAAAATGTCTTTCCCGACTTTATGAAGAAAGTGGATCAAGGAGTGTGTTTGTACAACTACAGTGTCTGTGTTAGTTAATGGAAGTCCCACGAAAGAATTTCCTTTGTAGCGGGGTTTAAGACAGGGTGACCCACTGTCACCTTTTCTTTTTTTGCTAGCCACTAAGGGTCTGAATATTATGATGAAAACCATGGTTGCGTCCAACATCTTTACTGGTTACAGCATAGGGGCGCATAACCCAAGTGTAATATCTCATCTACAGTTTGCCGATGATACTTTACTATTGCGGGTTAAAAGTTGGGCCAAGTTCCGTGCATTGTGGGCGGTCCTTGTGCTCTTTGAGGTGATGTCTGGGCTAAAGGTGAATTTCCACAAGAGTATGTTGGTTGGGGTCAATGTTAAAGACTCCTGGTTGAATGAAGCGGCATACGTTTTGAATTGTAGAGTGGGCATAGTCCATTTCATGTACTTGGGCCTTCCTATTGGTGGTGATCCGCGACAGTTATTGTTTTGGGAGCCAGGGGTGTCACACATAAAACATAGATTGTCTGGGTAGAAGATCAAATTTCTTTCTTTTAGTGGTCGCCTTGTTCTCCTAAAATATGTCTTGTCCTCTCTGCCTGTCTATTCCATTTCCTTCTTCAAAGCTCCATCAGATATAATCTCTTATATTGAATCTTTACTGAATAATTTTTTTGGGGTGGGAGTGAGGAACTAGTAAAATTTCTTGGATTGGATGGAATAATATTTGTTTGAGTAAGGAAAATGGTGGTTTAGGGGTACGTTGGTTGAGGGAGTTTAATATGGTTCTGTTAGGAAAATGGTGTTGGAGGATGTTAGTGGATAGAGGGGGACTATGGTATAGGGTGTTGGTAGCTTGCTATGGCGAAAGGAATGGGAGGTTGGAGGTTAGGGCCCGAAGTGTTTATACTTGGTGGAGGGAGGTAGCGAAGATTAGGGACAAGGGAGGTGGAGGCGGTGGCGAATGGTTTGACAAGTGTATTGGGAGGAAGGTTGGTAATTGGGAGGAGGGTTGGGTTGGGAGGATGGAAGGGATGCATTGCAGTGGCATCGTCTGTTCTGGACGTGGGAGGATGAGTTGTTAGGGAACATAGGCTTTTACTCCAAAATGTTACTTTGCAGGCTACCTATTCAGACAAATGGCATTGGAAGCTTGATCTAGAGGGAGGTTATATGGTTCGAGATGCGTATAAGCTCCTTACCAATCAGGAGGACCATACTTTTGATGCAGATGCTGATCTTATTTGACATAAACATGTACCCCGGAAGGTTTCTATTTTTGCTTGGAGACTACTTCGAAATAGGCTGCTGACAAAGGACAACTTGGTGGCGCGCGACATCATACCTCCTGATGCTTAGTTGTGTGTGTCGGGCTGTGCGGACATAAAGTCGGCGCGACACTTGTTTCTATCTTGTACCATTTTTTCTTCATTGTGGATTTTAGTGCGGGAGTGGATTAGTGTCTTTTCAGCCGACCCATATCTTATCCAGGATCACTTTGTCCAATTTGTGTATTCCTTTTGCATTGGTATGCACCCTTTTGATGGGAAAACAGTTTAAAGGTTGTCGGGTTAAAGCTTTGGTACTTCTGAATTTTGGATCCTTGTAATGCATTTGTTATACGAACCTCTTATAAAGCACATATAGCTATATACACCCTCATATAAAAAAAGTTTTGGGCCCTACTAGCATGGGCCCTATGTCGTCGCACCCCGAGCCTATGCCCAAGGTCGGGCTGGTTATGGTGGAATGTCATATAAACCTTATTCAACCAAAAAAGTTGTTTTTGATTTTGTCTGACCTAAGATCTTTGGGTGATGGTGTTGAATGACCTTTGAAGAGAACTTTGCAGTCAGCTACATCCTTCTTCCCCATCGTATATGGCCTTCTTCTTCAAGCGTATGAGGTGGTGTACCTGCACGTGCTTTGATGACCGAGTATGTAAGCATCATCGAATGATATATTTGGATAAAAGTGAGTGTACCTAACACAATGTGAATGAGGCAGTATTATAGAGTAGGTTTAGGGTTTTTGGCCCTTGTACCTTTACATGTACTCGTTGAAGAATAACTGTTGTCATTTAGGGACAACTGTTTTATACATGGTTCCGAGTGTAACTTGTGCCAATAGACGATCATTTGGTGCATGGTCTTGTGTGTAGCTTGTGCCACAAACCAATCTATTTAGTACGTGGTACCAAGTGCAGTTAGTGTTACGGACCTATCGAACCTTGCATAAAAAGCCCTTTAGAACATATGTAGGGTTGGACGTCAACCCATGTCAGAACAGTTTTATTAATAATATTGTCTCGTGTATGTTGAAATAACTATTGTAATATATGTGAAGTCTCAAAATAGCCCTCTAAAAATAAAAACATAGATTATACCCTTGTAATTTGAGATTCTTCCTATTTTGGTCCTTCAACAGTCTAGTCACACATGAAGGACTCACGTAGCAGAGAATCTTGCGACATGGCGGGTGCCACATTTACTTTTTTATAACATGAAATTTCTATATAATATTTTTTTGCCTCAACAACTTTTCGATATCATTAACTGAGAAACTAAAATAAAGAAAAATAGATCATTTTTCCATGAAGACTTAAAGTCAAGAAAACTGGCTTAGAGGTTGAATTTTCTTATGATTTTTTTCATGCTTGTTTAGGATTGTAAAATAAGGTCTCCCACATAAAATTAGAATTTTATGAAATTGAATAGATTAATTATGAATTTTTAAAGCGACAAAAACTCAAAAACCAAAACAACATAAATATTGACCTAAAAATCAAATTTTGAGTTGATTTATTATTATTTTTTGCAGAGACCTCTCAAGTACATAGAAAAGACCTAAAAAGTTTCACAGAATTTTAAAGACAACTCGAATTATTTTTATTTTATGATCAAAACGTGTAAAATTATGATTTTGTTCCGAGTGAACATATACTCACAGGTAAATTTTGTTCCCCAATTTTGGAGGCATATTTATAATACCACAAGAACCTCCACTATGAAATGTTGGAGTGTTTAAACAAAAATGAATTAATTATGAATTTTTGTTTCCCATAAATATGAATTTCTTACAAAATTCATAATTAATTCATTCCTCATTTAAAAACTTCAAAATTTTATGATGGAGGTTCTTATAATGTTTTAAACATGCATAGAAAATTGGGAAAAAAATTGTACCTGTGAGTATATACTTATTCGGAACAAGAGGAATGCTATGAAAATTTGTTGATCTTTTCTATGTATTTTTACAGAGATCTTTGAAAAATAATTAGCACAAAATTTAATTTTTAGGTCGATGTTTCCATTCTTTAATCTTTTGAGTTTTTGGTGTTTTAAAAGTTCATAATTAATCATTCCCTTGTTGAAAAATTCTAATATCATGTCGAGGCCCTATTTTAACATCTTAAACAAGCCCAAAAAAATGATTAAAAAATTCCACCTCTAAGTCACTTTTATGGACTTTATGTTTACAGAGAATTTTTTTCTTTATTTCAATATCTTAATTAATGTTAGCAAAAAAAAAGAGGCAATTTTTTTTTTGTTGAGAAAAACATATGAAGAATATCAATGTTGTAGCAGCCAATCACGTGGCAAGATTATCTACCACGTCAATATTTTATATGTGACTAGACTGATGGAGAATTAAAATATGAAGAATATCAATTTACAAGGGTGGAATCTATGTTTTTAGTTTTATAGGGTCTATTTCTAGACTTCGTATATATTACGAGGGTCATTTCAACAATAAACTCTTTTTTTATGTATTGGACAGTTGTGAGACCAAGAAGGAGGAAAGCGCTCGAACATTCGGATGGACAGCGGGACAGGTTTCAGGCGGATCAATGGCGCGGAAGAGGTTGGGAGGGACAACAACGGCGACAGACTAGGGTTAGGGTTCAGCTAGGTTCAGAATTGCGGCACAGTGACATGGAGGATTGGGAGGACAGTGAGGTACCTGTGCAGTCATATGACGGCAGAACGGTGCTTCATTACTCAAGGCCAGGTCGGTTGCAGGTGGGTGCACAACGGTTTAGGTCAGAGGCAGCAGGTTCCAGGCGGCATCAGGTCACGTGGGGAGGTTAGAACCAGCAGCGTGCTCGCCCTCTTCCTGTTCGGCGACGGTGGAGGTCTGTGGAGGTGGTTCAGCAGCGTGGCAGAACCTTCACAGAGGAGGGGGCGCGGCATCTCAGCAGCGGCGTCCAGCAACATCAGCGGCGTCAGGAGAAGCAGCTGGTTCTCGACAAACCCGGTAAGGTTAATCAACCTTTCGTGTCTTTTTACTTTACAAATGTGCCTGATAATATATCGTATATCTCTTTACGACGAGGCTTTGAGGTGTGTGGAATCATAGAGGACTTGTACCTCGCGAGGAAACGGAACGTGAATGGGGGGGTTTTGGCTTTGTTCGATATGGTAATGTGAGGGACGTCGATAAATTACTGAAGGCGCTGAATAACGTGTGGTTTGGGGACTGTAGGGTGGTGGCCAAGGTTGCGAGCTTCGATAGATTAGGAAACAAGAATCAAGGTGTAGGCGTTAAAGGAGATGGTGTTAATAGGAAAGCGATAGGTATAGGAGGCGTGGGTATTAACCGTTGTTGGAGTAAGCCCTAATAGCCAATCTATATTGATTGGGTTTGGCTTTGTATCATGATATTGATATAAATATATATTGTGAATATATAAATAATAAGGCATTTCTTTATTGATTTTGTTTTG
>Ga0315914_1004274_pt1 | contig 21396 bp, 14 predicted proteins | sample MpolenodulesMG_FD_203920 | JGI IMG/M metagenome (GOLD analysis project Ga0315914, IMG submission 203920) | Medicago polymorpha root nodule microbial communities from Los Angeles, California, United States - elongated nodules | ecosystem: Host-associated > Plants > Roots > Nodule | place: USA...
CGTTTTTTGTTGTTTTTGGGCAACATATGTATATTAAAAACACAAATAATAATAAATAAAAACATATTAATGATAATGATGATAAATATTAATTTATGCATTTAAAAACACTAATTATTTTATTCATAAGAAATAAAAACAAAAACTACTTTCTCCACGGCATCCATTTCTGCCAATGTAGGATGGAGACCTTAAGAATGTAGTAAATAATATGGGTAAAAATATTATCTTATTACATTGTTAAGTCCAACACCCATCATGTCAAACAGTTTGACCGAAAAAGGTATACCTTCTCAGTTCGTGAGACCATCAACTACAGGGAGGGAAGGCCAATGGGAACTTTCCTACAAGCGGGGTGATGTGATTGTTCGAAATATCGTTTTTTTTTTTTGAAGAAGCTAAATTAGCCCACCTAAATTGGCACCGAAGAGAATCGAACCCGAGACCTCGAGGAGGAGCACACTCCCAGATCCCAAGCCAATACCACTAGGCCAACCCAAGTGGGCGAAATATCAAGCTTTACATTTGCCTTGTTCCCATGTCATAGCCGCGTGTTCTTCATTTCACCATGACAAGAGTTATTGGTCCCCATACGACGGTCCCATTCTTTGCCATAATCCAAACATGCGAAGACTAAAGAAAGGTCGACCCAATAGTACTCACATAAGGACTGAAATGGACGAGGAGGTGGTAGAAAGGACTCCGACACTGAGACAGTGTAGGTTGTGTCAGCATACCGGTCATACTAGGAGAAATTGTCCGAGTATAAATAATCGGTAGTTAATAATTGTCCGAGTATGTATATGTTGCCCAAAAAACAAAAAACGAAAAAAAAAATCAAATATCCAATCCCGCCATTTCAAACGACGGTAATGAAAAAAATTCAAAAAAAAAAAAAAAAGCAAGTCAAACCTGCAGAACCTGTCACGCGCAGACATGTGTCAGAGAGAGGGTTCATTCCCGCCGTTTCAAATGGCGGGAATGAGGAAAACGACAAAAAAAAAACGAACAAAAACAGAAAGTGGGTCATTTTTGGAAATAAATCTGATAGGGGTCGGATTTAGAATTTTTTTGGCATACAGGGTCGGAATAATTTTTTTTTCCTGAAAATGCTTCTTCCCTATTTAAGACCAATATGGACCACCCTAGTTAAACCCTTTACTAGGTTTTTTCCGTTCATAGTCAAAAACTGTAGTAACATTTATTTATAACCTTAAATAAAAATGCTTACCTTTTGGACAGAAAGATACGGTTTGAACAATTTGTTTGCACTGTTGTTTCACATGGCAGTATGGTACATTATTTAGCTGTGCCTTAAACGTAACTTCAAAAAGTCTATGCTCTTTATGTACTATTTTCACCAGCCCCAGGCTGAACATGGTTTTCCTTACACGTCTTTGTTTTGATTATATGTGGTCCTTGACTTTGTCCTTCCTTCCCATTGCTCTCATGCAAGATTAGATTATGGTACAATTTCTTCATCCACAATGTCAGAATTAATTATTTGTTCATTTTAGCCCTTTCTAGTTGTAGCTACTAGCTAGTGTTTTCAAAATATGGATTATCCAAATTTGCACTTCCATGCATTTAAATAAGAGTATGTAAGGAAAATATGTCCAATATGAAAGAATAAATTGGTTAAATCTTAGGCAACACGACATACAAGCACATAAAAAGAAGGCTTCGAATACATGTATGTTCTCCATCCTTTAATCAATGGCATTATATGTTACTATAGATGGATTTCAAATTGAGTGGCTTCTTTTTACGTGATAATTTTGCTTTCGGTGGCGTTTAACCTGAGAAAATCCCATTTGAAGAAAATCCGATTTATGCATATATGTTTTCCATCCTTCAATCATCCTAGCACAAAAGATTCACACCATTTTTGTTCTTACAAAATATGACATATACACACTATTTCTTGCCTTTATTGAGTGTGAAATTATCCATCATGAGACCGTTTTCGTATGAGTAATATTCAGTCTTGCGACGGTAATAGAGCTAAAAGAAAGGGGTTTTTGGTTAAAGAGGAAGAGCTTGTTGTGGTTGGTGATCTCAGGTGGAGGAGGTGAGGCAGAGAAGGTGAGGCAAGAGTTAGTGTTGGATGTAGGGGTGAAATTGTAAAAGCCACTTTTAATCTAAATCATTAAATATGATTTATTTTTTTGGTAATGATTTGCACCACCCGCTTAGTAAAAAAAAATAGTTAATGTAATTGAAATTTGACCTTTGAATTTACAAAGATTTAGTAGTATTATTAATGCAATTTGACCTTAAGAAAAGGGTAAGTTTTGCCTTTCGATTTTAATCGACTTTCTTACAAGTTTAACACATGAAGTAAAAGCTTAGTTTTAGAACAGGTCTAAGAGCATCTCAAATAGGAGTGCACTATTTTATCCTTAAAGATTAGTCCTCACTTGGTGTTAGAGTTGCTACCTATGACTGTCACAATAACGTGTAAGATTTGCCGAGTCCTTAAATGGATGCGTTATTGAAGTCCTCAGCAATTCTATCTTGATTGTACATTTGTACTATTGGAAATGGTACGAGCATCCGAGGTCAAAATAAGATACAAGGTCTCTTAAAAACTGTTGTGCTTGGTCCATAAGTCAAATGTTATTGTAAATCGTAATATAATTGCCCCTACTTCAACCTTAGCATTTAACTTGGTTAAGGACATGAGGATTCCCTGCTAAGTTAACCAGCCCAACTTAAGGTGATTAGTATAATTGACTTTGACCCTCGGTTCATTCAGAAATATAAATGAAACGTGCAAAATTCTAGTTGCAAACCAAATTTGAACCAACTTTGACAATGTAATAATTGATAAACCCATCGACAACGTAATATGTACCAAAAGAAAAAAAGCATCATATGAAAAACTAATCATATCCGTTTATATTAAGTCTTGGCTTTGATAAAAGACTAAATTCAGGAGATTCTTACCCTGCATTTTGAAAAGGTTAAAATTCCAGGTAAACTTATGCATTCTAACTACAAAACAACTCTAATCATTCACCAAGACTACCCTTTTAATAGATCATGCTACTAAAAAAATAAATCAAGGCATATTATTCGGTACTTGGTCATTCTATGCCCATCTATTCAGTACAAATTCTTGACAAGCAACTTTAAAAGAAAGGAAAACAATTTGTTGGGCAGGGGAGTTAAGCGGTGCATTTTCTTTCCTTACAACAAAGTGATATTTTACTGAATCTCGTTTACCATAATATTTTTCAGAAAGTTATTCTCTCTGATCAATGAAGAGTTCCTAGCATATGCACAGTATGATATTCAGTGGCCCGGTTGAACCACACATGTCAAATGTCCAAAGAATTTGTTATATTCAGATGAATAATCTATATGATTACAACATATATTTGACAAGCAGATCACTGTCCAGTTTCCAGGTCCGTAACATCATATCTGGAGATCGTCCAATGAAAGTTCTTGAGCCGTTGTTAGCATCTTCAATTTCTACAAAAGAAGAAAATAGTATGCAAGGATCGTTATTGAAATTTGCAAGCTAAGGAAACATGTTTGACTTTAGAAAGGCAACACTTCAATACCGTAATAAATTGTGCAGGATCATCGATACTTGATGAGCCCAGAATAACTTCCCTCTTGAGCTTTCCAGTAAGTTTGTGGCAAATCCTAAGCTGTTGATCAAAACAATGTATCATATTAGTAAAGCTGGAAGGAAAGGGAAAAAATACAATAGTCTCTCAATCAAAACATTGCACAAACCTCAGATCTAGTCGCTCCACCAACAATGAATATAAATATTCTTTGCCCCATCTTCTTGAAATCACTGGATGAATGTTTAAGCACCGAATCGCTATATGCCAGCATCAAAAGATGAAAAGTAAATGTGAGAAAGTTTGGCAATGGAAGATCCTAGACGCAATTTGACAAGTTACTTGGCAGTCCCATAAAAACTATCTACCTAATAGCAAGCTTATGCATGTAACAGAACTCCGAAGTTAGAAGGATAATGAGATGGAGGTGACGAGGGAAGAGAATGGGTTTATTAATGAAGTGGAAAATATACTGATCTCATTAAGCAATTATCATATTTATAATGACTTATATAGGAAAAGAAAGTAAAACCTTGAATATCCATCGTCAGAACCTCGAGGTCGTGCCCAAGTTGGTGTTCGCCTTGATCTAATTGAATGAGCGGGAGGATTTTGAGTTACAGATCCAGCATATGGTGTACCGTGGAAAGATGGGCTTGGATCATTTAGACATGGATAGTCTTCCTTCGATAATTCATTTTTGCTAACTTTTTCAATGAGTTCCTAGTGATGGATAATCAAATCATCATAAGAGGCTCTATAAGCTTTATAAATTAAACATGTTATGATGTAGAAATATGAAGTCCTCTTATTTTCTAATATTACAGCAAGATTAAATGATACATGCGGAAAAACATGCTCTACCATTCCCGTTTGTAAGCTTTTCAATTGAACTTCAATATACTGCGCAATATTTGTTTAATTTAATTTGCTTGTGTCAATTGTGAGTGACATAATATTATTAACACATTCCGCTATGCATGCCTCTTATGTATTTCATAACGATTGTGAGTGATATAATATATATTTTTTTTTAAACTCGGTATCCAGCCCAAAAACAAACTAATCTGAGGGGTCCAACCCCACCGTCCACTTGTGTGTGTGGCGGGGGGGAGGATTTAAAGCCAGAGGAAAGTTATGTATGGACTAGCACACCAAAAACTGGCACCGGGGCGAATCAAACTTGAGACCTTGAGAGGAGTACACTCCAAGGTCCCAAGCCAACACCACCTGGCCAACCCAAGTGGGTTGTGAGTGATATAATATTATTAACACATTTGGATATGCATTTGTATATTGACCAATCAGACATACATCCAGATATTAAATTGCCAAAATTACCGATCAAATATGCATGTTAACTAGAATATTCATAACATGAATTGTAGTTGGAATCTTCAAACAACCTATCTCTGGTTCTTTAGACAATAGATAAAACAGTAAATTCATCTTTTATGGAATTAATTAAGGAAAGACAAAAGATAATTTTCAACAGTAGCATTACCCATGCTATCCTTTCCCATCACCTTTTCATAAAATTAATACATATTTTATGTGGGAAAATTGTGTCAACTTAATTTGTACCTCAATTATGGGATAAAAGCGTGATAGTTGCCATGTCTCTTCTTCTGCACGATTTTTCCTTACTGCACGCTTTTTCTGGTAATTTATGAGAAACACTTTTCACATATAACGTTGACACTGAACATTCATATGATTTAAAATTAAACTATAAATTACCTCTACCTTATGCATATCAAACTTAAGACCAAAGCCACTGGTTGAAGTTTTTTTGGCATCAGGTTCTCCACCTAGCACTCTCAAATTATTTATAGCAATCGCATCATCATTTGTCAATTTTGCCACCTGAAAGACATTTGAAAGGTTAAAATATTGCATAGCACCGTTACGGTGTTAAGAAATGGACGAAAAGCATATGTAATCTAATTAAAAGAAGCAATGAGCTGTAAGTTATATTTTAGTCTGCACAGGCCGAAAGAAACTACACCTTCATCAAATTAAGACCCTTTTCACCCTCAAATTTCTCAGGATATATGGCAGCCAGAATCATTAACAATCGCAACTTGTTTTCACGAGATGTATCCTGCATAGGAAACATGAATTAATTTAACTAATGAAATGCAAAAGTGTTAGTTGAGGTAATTTCACAACCATTTCGTGTAATTGATTTATCTTATTTCATCCACTAAGTAGGTGTAAGGTACACCCTTTCATTTCCCATCTCAGAATTACTTACTTCTTTTGTAGTCAGAAACTTGATTACATCTTTCATTCCTGCATCTCCAAAAACAAGATCTTGTTCTAGCTGCCCAAGTTCCCGAAGTCCTGTCTCCCTAATAATGCTGTTAACTTTTCCTGCAATCTAGATGGAGAAACTCATCATTAATATATACAAACCTACTATTATCATACATAATCTGCACCACTATCGTAACAACTTAACTAAATTACTAAAACCCTGGATCAATCAACTGTTGAACAAAGAACTTTAACTTCAGAACAAAAGTTCGATTATTCTGTCATCCACTACATATAATTTAAATGTGGTATTGCTAGAGAGTACAAAAAGTTTTTCCTTTTAAAAGTATGTATTCTTTCGCTTTCCTTTTTATCTAAAATCCCTTTAGCTTCAACAACTGTGTGAGAGGTCTGCTTCCACGTGAAGATAGAACATTTCTTTTCCATATCATACAACAATTACATTATCTTTCTGAGTATCAAGATTGCATTGCACAAGAACTAACCTCTACATGGAGGGAGAGCTTGTCGATTTGTTCACTGTATTGTGGAAGTGCTTGAACCATCTTCTGTAAGTCCCTTGTTGACATTTCACCACTACCCCTATAAATGGAACAGCAAGTTTTGTCGAGATGATGATATTAACCAGATGAATGAACGAATATGTCCATCAAGTACCTATCTAGGCTTAAATTTTAGATAAGCATGCCTCTGATTTATTTTCGAATCCAGGAACAACATTTTACACAACAACAGAGATTTACGTTAGATATATAAACCAATGTTCTACTTTCATGAAACTTTAGCTTTTTAGGAGAATGGGTCCGTGACATGGGATTAGAACCTATGTGCCAAGTTATCAGGAGTTCAATCCTGCCATGGCATCCCACTCTTCTAAAAAAAAATTAATGTCAATGCAAGATAGATAGGCTCTCACTTTTAGCCCAAAGAGTTCTTCCATGAGAAGGTGCATTAATATGTCTAAAAAAAAACCTGAACATTCACCAACAGCTCAAAGCTTTTAGCAGAGTTGGTTTTGGTAGTATTTAAAATAAAGGAGGTTAAACAGTACACACATTTCTCAAAGAAATGAGTCACGGTTAGAGAAAAAAAAAAGTTAGTTGCATTTAATCATTGGACTACTTACTTTTAAACTCTGTTTTCCTCTCCAACAATGATTCATTATTAGGCTTAGGCACTTGTAACTTTTGTAAAAAATTCAGTACTACATAGCACTGTTGTTAAAATATCAGTAAATAAATAGTTTTTTAAAGAATACATGTTAGCCGTGCAAAATACATATCCATAACGTTGGATAAAACTACTTGCGTCTGTAGTTAACCAAAAAAAAAATATCAAATATTCTAGAGGCAGCAATTTCAAAACTACATTGGAAAAGTTGTTATGTGACTAGAAGGGTCACCCTTTTCTTAGCAATATTGTAAAGTCACCCCAGGATGAATGTCTGAATGGATGTTTTAAAAATGACATAGAAAATTCTCCCATAACTCCCGTTCATAATGTTAGAGGAGCCCGAGGTTACTTTTGGAGGACAGATAAGCGAATTCAAACTGGTTGAGTTACATATTGACACAGAACAAACACAAACATCATATTGAATTGAAACAACATCCCAATATCAACCTTGGGTGGTTAGTACTAGAGGTGTGGCTAAAATATTTAATGAAAACAGAAACAGCAGTTAGCATACAATGCACGCATGGGTGCGTGCAAAAAGAGTTTTCTCCATCGTGTCCATACTCAATAAGTTGAACGTCATAAACTAAATAATTTTCATGATAGTAACAAAAGATTTCCGAATTAGGCAACAATGTTATTTTCAAAATTGGTTAAATCATTACTACAGTGGGTTCAGAATCAAGATCCTGGCAAATCACAATGTCATTGATGAAAAACTTCGAGAAAACTACGACTCACCTCGAACCATGCTGGATTTGTGCAGCTTTATTCTTTGAAATGAAGTTGGTCATCTTCTCATGCAACCGTTCACTAGCCTGGCAAGGCCATCAAAATCATTAGGTATTCAGGTTGCGTAACTAATAACAAGTAAACATGACTCTACATAGTAGATTCAAAAGCCTAAACAATAAATACTAAACAGAAATGACAGAACATACATCAGCAATATGTGCATGTCGAAGTTCAAGCCATATAGGATCATGATCTTCCAGCAAAACCTCTTTTCTCTCGGGTGGACCACCATTCCTGCCAGGAATCTATAGAAAAGTATATTTGTGTTAATTCAAGTAAGCAGACACAATTTAGAGAGGGAAAAAAGAGAAATTGTATAATACCTCGTGAACATATTTATTTCCCTCCATATTCAACAAATCACGGCACATGGCATCATAAGTCCATTCATGTATCACAGGAGCAATCTATAACATCCAGAATAGAATCCTCACTATAAGCAATATGATACAGTCTATTGGAATGACTCTAAAGCCTATGAGCAAAATAGAGATAAGAAACCTGATCGATAGTTCTATCAATGATAAGCAATTCGCATGTCTCAGTCTGGGGAAAATTAGGTACACTCTTCTTATATTTCATAAGACAGTCCCATACACCGGCAGCAAGCTTCGTAGGAATAAGATCATGGAAAGTAGTCATTGTGTTCGAATCTAGTGACCTAGCAGCACGAAAGCGAACAAAAGGAAATTCCTAGAGAAATTTACGTGATTCAGTACATTAAAATGTTTGAAACGTTATGTATTGTTATAATTTTCAATTTCCAACAGCAAAGAGTCAAAGAGCATTGACTACATACTCTTAATGAAGCAAAAACTGAAGCAATCCGGGTAGCCATTACATTCAAACATGCAACAGCTTTCCTATTATTCTCCTCGTCCCCAAATAGCTCCTCCAAAGCTCTCTCATTGTTTGTAATGAAACCCTGCATTAACAGAACAAAAATGAGGAAAACAGAAGATGGGATAATTATAAGAATGAGATTATACACTAAAAGACTTCCTAATGACCAGATTTAAAGGTTAATAAATTTGCCTCAAGTGAAAGTGGTTCAACAAGCAGATTTCATGAATTTTGGGATGAAAATGTTTAGCTATAACAACAAGAACAACCAAGTCTTATCCAACTAAGTGGGGTCGGCTACATGAATCAAACAACACCATAGTGTTCTATCAAAAACCATGTCTTTCTCCAACTCATTTATCTCTAGACCCTTCCTAATAGTTTCTCTTATAGTTTTTCTAGGTCTACCCCTACTTCTAGTGATCCAACTCCCCTCCAACTAATCTGCTCTTGTAACTACAGAATCCACAGGTATAAGGAAGAGGTAATAATAAGAATTGAATATTATTGATAGACTGTAGTGTAATACTCCCTCCAGTCCTTTTTATAAGAGTCAAACGAGTCAACAAAAGTTATGAATTATTTGGTTCATAATAAAGACCAAATACATCAACTTTTGTTGACCAATTTGTTTCTTATAAAAAGGAACGGAGAGAGTACAAAAGACTCAAGATTAATCCCTATTTATAGGGTAGGATACAAAAACTCAATCTTAAATCAAAGCCAAATCAAAATAATAACAATTAAACTCTGATCCTAAGAGATACTCTAAGATACTCTAGATCAATATAAATATATTATAATATATTTTCCAATAGAGTTGTGCATATAAAGCGAATTAAATTTTCACGAATATATCAGGAAGGAACATAATGTTATATTCCTTTCCTCCTTTTGCTATTTTTTAAAAATAATATAGATATAGATATATTGTTATAAAAAAAATAGATATATTGTTGTGACTAGCTAATCGTTGACTATTTGCACTTTCTATGTTGTGCCCGCTAAATCAAAAGCAGCACTCCACTCTCCCCCCCCTTTTTTTTTGCCCCACTAAGCTTAAAGCCACACTCCACCCCAAATCCAGTCCACGAATTTCATCTTCAGCAAAAGAGCAAATATTGCCAATGGTGGGCGGTGGTGAGGAAAAACTAAAACCAATGGCAATGAAAGTATATGATCGCTTTGGTTTTGGGGTAAACAGAGGTCCAATAGATACATTTTGATAACCAAAGGGGTCAAACACTGCATCGCAAGGTAAAAGAAAGAATAGCAAGAGAACAATCTAACAGAGGAATACATGGTAGGGTTATGAACTTATGATGAAGGCATAATAAGATCACATACAGTGTGGGTTTGACTAGACATTGCTTATTCTGCTATTTTTTCGAAGGGGTATACAAAGAGAAGAGGAGCAAAACTGTGTTACCCAAAGTTGCTTAATTTGGAGTGTCAGGAGCCATATGAGTGTTTTCACGAAAAATAATTCACCATGTTTAGCATTTCCGTTTATATTCTAACACTAACACCTTCTAATAAGTTAGTTTAACTGAAATAACATAAAGATCCATGTCTTGGCCCGCATTAATAGCTATTTACATTATATATGTGGAACTGGACAAACCCTAGGTGCGCGTCTACAAAAATTGCTACTACTAACTATTGAAAGGGAAGAGAAGTAATCACATTCATATGAGTGAAGATGTATAAAGATGAAGGCAAAAGAGAATGAAATGAAGTACAACCACGTACCACATACCTGACTGTCGATGGCAAAATATTCTAAATTCATCTGCAATGAAGAGATAAAGGAAAAATTTACATGAAAGCAAAATATGAAATTGTTTTCAATGAATATTTAATTTAAATACAGTTCCTAAATATTTTTAAAAACAAAAACAAAAGTCCACCTCTCTTAAAGCGCCTATGCGAGGCAAAACTAGTGTATCTTTCTTAATCTCCATCACCAATTCTCTGGCGATAGGTGAACTGAAGAAAACAAATGCTCTACAAAAACACAGAATATAACAGGCTTGAAAACCAATAAGTGGAAGTGAAGAAGAAATTGCAAAAAAAGAGATATATTATATAAAGAACGCGTACTTTCTGTATAAGGGTTTCCTTCCAGACATGTCTGACAAAAACATTATTACACTGCCAACAAAGAAGATGGAAAATCAATAAGAAACAATTCTATAAAACCCGGTGGCATAGGTTAACTCAAACCATTTTCAGAGAAGCTATATGAAACTATCTTACAGACACAAGTTTTTAATAATCGAAATTTGACTATTTACACGATATATGCATTGTTAGAAGTAGAGAGAAAGAGAGATAGTGATAGAGAGACTGAGTATTGAAACATCTTATAGATAAGGGGAAAAAAAAGTAAATTATAACTAGTGACAAATTAGTAAAGTATATTAAACAAAGAATCAGATTCATAAAAGATAAACTAGAAAGGAAATTTATTGCAGAAACTATCACCGAGTCATATTCCCAATTTCACAGAATGACTTTAAATTGCATGCTTACAGACATTGTTAACCTACTTTACAACAAACAAAATATGTATACCAAACAAGGCAGTAGGAGCACAGAAATTGAAATGAAAAAAGACAGAAAGAAGCAAGATATTAAAAAGTGGGGGGAAAAACAACAGTTGAATTCTCTTTGAGAATTTCCCTTCACAAAGGAACTTTCCATTCACCTACAAACTATCAAATGTACTGAATGAATCCCCCTAACTTTATTTTCCCTTATTTGTTAGATCAATCCCCTTCTCATCTCTCCAGACTAACTAACTAATGGATTGACCAGCTAACACAATGGCTGTTCTTATTCTATCTAAATGATACATCCAAACATACGTAAAGGAACAGTTCCAAATGAATAATTATAAAACTGAAAACTGACAACAATACAGTTCCTTCTTTTATTTTCATGGTCAGCATCTGATAGGGGACTAGGGCCCAAGGACTTGGGGAACCCTCCCTTAAAATACTTCATTGAGCATCCCGTACTACTTGATGTGAGATTTAGGCACCCATAATACTCAAGTCCCTACCATATCAATGCCCTTGAGAGCCGACGTCCTGGCAAATACAATTTAAGACTCAGCCTTTCGGGTCAGCCCCTCTGTAGGTAGACATTTTTGAGACATAGGTAACTAGTACCCAAGCATATGGAGAAGCCCCCCTCAAAAGCTGACTGTCCGTGAGAAAGAACCAAGCAACTGAAATACTTCATCGAGCATCTCATACTACCCAGTGTGGGGTTTAGGCACCCCCTAATACCCAAGTCCCTATCAACACCAGCACTCTTAAGTGCTTTTGTTTTAGATTATTTGGGGATAAAATATTTTTAAGACTTCATTTTTAATGTTTTACTTTTAATTATTTTTGTGTAAGCTTTTTTACAAAAAAAATAAATAAATAAATAAATTGCTAAAAATGGTTTTTATGCTGAAAATGAAAAACTATTTTTATTGGTTTGGGAAAAAAAATCATTTACAATATAAGAGAGAGAAATACAAAATCACTTGTTATAATTGTAAATATACACAAAATGACTAATGATCAGCATATACTAGTACTACTGCCTTTACAGTCTCTGAGCATTCTCAATTTAATTTAATTTAAGGTAATTCATTAAAAATGCCACAAACATAAGAAAGTATATGTACTTCTCTCTGGTAGGCTGGATGAAGTATATAGCATCCATGGTGGGTAATGGCTGCCTTCGCTTGTATATGTCTTCAACCACTACAAAAAGAAAAATGAAATCTCATACCATGCAAGAAGAAACTAGTGCAAAATGCAGATGTTTCATGAATTTTCTTGTACACTCATTAACTAAATCCAACGTTAATAGTTTAATAAGTTTTTAAATGTTGAATGATTAGATATTAAAACTTAGTCTTGTACCTTAACAAGGAAGTGTGATTAAAGCCTATAAGCTATAACGTTAACGAGTATGAGAAAAATCAAGTTATAATTGAATGAATAAAGGCTAAAAACTGGCATCAAATCTTAAAATTAGCTGGCAGCTAATTGCAGGCGGAAGACAAAAGACTGCGAAGAAATATTCCCCTTCTTTTGAAGTTAAAAATTTATCATAGCAAATGGAAAGAGAAAATACATTAAACTTCACTTTTTGTTGCCCTCCAATTTGGGGTCTAATGCAGGAGGTGACTTCTATTTTAAAAATTGTCATTTACTATTTTTTACACTAAAAATTTAATTAATTCCATTTTTTACCAGGGTTGCATAGATGTTTGGAATTAGCCAATTACAATCCTATAATTTCTCCTTTCTTGTCTGGTTTAAGTTTGTCATCTAAACATAGGGATGGAAAATCTTTCCAAATTCCATCATTTTCTTCCATTATACTGTACATATTTCATTACCATTACTTTCTCACTAATATAATTCCAAAATAGCAACCTAGTGCCCTAAAGCTCCACCCATGCAGGAACCAGGGAAGGCTTGAATCCATTGTGAGTCGATTATAGACATCTTAAATTGCATTTACAAAAGGCTGATTCCGTGACTTAACCCGGTGACATTTTAGTCGCACGGCAACAATTCCAACTGTTGCATTGAGGCCCCCTTCCAATAACTCAATCCTCTTTGAAAACAGTGATGAACTGGTAACTGTTAGTCCAAGTTATATCAATCAAAGACTTCTAAGATATCAATATAAGGAATTAGTAAGTGAGGAGTGGAGTTAAGGTTAGCTTGGTGATTGGGGTGGGGGAGTTAAGGAGTGGAGTGATAAGGAGGCTGAGGATTCTATCCCCACCCGCAACATAACACTAACATAATAACATTCACCATTTCAAAACAAAAAGTCAAAAGCAGAGCCTTGGCACAGAAGTTGCAGTTGCCAACATGGGACTAGATGGATTCGAGTCACGAAATAACCCTCTTACAAATGCAACAAAAGACCGCCTATAATAGGCACAATGGTTGCAAAGCCTTCTCTGAAAAGGCCCACTTAAACAAAGTAAAATGAAATCGCCTTCCTTAATTTGCGACTTGTAAGTCTATTTTTTCTCAAGACATATGTAAGAACATATGTTAACTACTTCACTGCCTATCCTGCCATAACCACTACACTCAAAATCCTTCAGCTGCATCAAGCTAGAACTAATCAACAAAAATTAGGTTTTTCATTTTTCTCAACTTTTTTATTGGGTAGTTTTTTATAGTATGGTCAAGGGAAGGCAAAAGGAGGGTTCATAATTTATCTTTGTTTATTTTTAAACAATTTTAGACACAGCAATTTTTGGAGTATAAATTAGTTCCCTTAACATTGGAGTATATTAGAAGAAATCAACAAGAATGGCATAAAACCCAAATAAAAGAAAAATAATGGGAGGTTTTTTACTGTCTGTGGACAGAAACAACTAATGAAAAATCCATCTTAGTGATTCTTACATGAAACACCTTCATCGGTGATATCCGCCATCTTGCAAGAGTGAGACATTATCTTTACAGTGAGTTTGTCCATTATTAATACCTGCAGGCAAGAAACCCATGAGCCAAGACACGATGATGGTAAACAATTGAAGGATCATGATCTTGATGTTATGACTTTTAGATGAAAGAAGAGAAATATGATAATGGTGTAAATGTGTAATATTCTTGATAATGATTTGATACTAACTTAATAATGACAAGATACAAAAGACTAAAAACTAACCCCTATTTATAGGGATACAAAGACTAAACACTAACCCCTGTTCATAGGGATACAAAAGGCAAATCAATAGCCCCTATTTATATGAATATGAATACAATGAGATTGCTTTTAGAAACAATCATCTTGTGAATTGCTTTTATATCTAACGTACCCCCCCTCACACAAGAGTAAGAACCCTCTGGAATTCAAGCATAGACAATGCCCACCCTTGTGTTGAAATTCAACTTCTATTCTGAAGAATGGGGACAACAAGCATTGAACTCAGGCTATTTGGTCGTAGAGTACCCTACATGAACACGACACTAAAGAGAATCCCCAAAAAGATTTTTTTTAATCCATGGCAGCAATGAAGGAAATGAAGAGTCCATCCAAATAAACTGCACAATGGCATATTATACTTCTTAGACTATTTAAGATTCACCAGCAAATAGGAGCAATTTCCTTACAAGGCTGCCAATTTGTCTCCAAACTCTCTTTCTCTCTCTCACGCAAACACACACACTAATGCCTCATTTTCATCGGTTATCTCAAGCTTTCATCAATTAAATCTTTGGCAAGAACGTGTCATTATAGTCGGAAATCATATGCAACAAACTATACCAGCTTAATAGTTTATATTAGTACAGATATAGTATACAAAGAAAAATGATAAAATTTCCACAATCCCACTTGGAATTATGCCCAGTTGCTAACTGCTTATGAAATGCAGCACATTGCAGTGCTAGGTCTAAGAATAAGAGAAAGAATGCTGAAAAGATTTGTAAATCATCCAAAAATTAAAAAAAAAATAATCTAAAGAATCCTAGAATGAAACTAAAAAAATGAATCTAAGACAGAAGGGTGGGCCCAACTGTATTTTGGAGAAGTTCAAATAAATGAGGCAGAGATCATTCAACTAATGGCATTTTATACCTTCCATGTAGATTTTGAATCCCCTGTTTTCGCTGACCTGAGCATTTCATGTAATAATCCTGGAGAAAATTTAAGAACACACAAGTTAAATGAAATTATCAGATCAGAAGGCAATTTGCCGTGGTTAAGCAATTTAGTATTAGAATGTTAGAGGCAATAAAAATTAGATGCAAAAAGAAGCAATCCTTGTGAAGGAATTATCCACTTCAACTTATCAAAACATGTTTGATTTAGTATATCTGCTAATGAAAATAACAAAACAGTGCAGCATTGAATTAGGTGCTGATATTGATTTAGTATTGGGTATTGTTAACAACAACAACCAAGCCTTATTCCACTAAGTGGGGACGGCTACATAGGTTAAACGATGTCATAATGCTCTATCATATACCATATGTCTATCTAACTCATTAATCTCTACATCTTTCTTAATAGTTTCTCTTATAGTTTTTTTAGGTCTTCTTTTGCCTCTAGTGATTTGACTACTCTCCTTGCTATGGATTCTACATGTCGTCTCTCTACATGCCCAAACCACCTAAGCAGTAAGCAGTTTCCACCATCTTATCTACTATAGGTGCTGCTACGCCAACTCTCTAATTTTTTGTCATTTTTTATCCTACCTGTCTAGCCTTGCCACGCATCCAAGGCAACATCCCCATCTCTGCGAAAATTCTAATGAGTTGGACCGATGTATGGTTTATGATAAAGCATTATGACGTAGTTTGATATGGCTTGGCTGTTGTTGTTGATTTCATTCATATTGTAGTTTTCCTTCTTTTCTTTCTGAGATGCTAAAAATGAACATCAAACTTCGAAAGACACATCCCAGCTCAATCAACAGATCCTACTAAGCAATTTTCAGCATTGAACATATTGAGATTGTGAAGTCCAAATGAAAATTTACAAGCGCCAAAACACAAATTATATTAGTGTTCACTGAGATCAGAATCAATGCGTGAAAATAACGCAGAATTAGAAAAATCAACCATTAACAAACACTGTTTAGTATAGTATTAACTAAAAAACAGAATCAAAGAGAAATAAAAAAGTTGAATAATGAGAATAGTTTTCAGGAAATGGAAAAGGAACTTACTCTCGCGGCTAATTTGTTTGAGGTTTTTGTATTCACCGCCATAAGAAGATGAGGAATCATCTGACATGGACATAGACATGGTGGCGAAACCGTTGATCTCGATCGGAGACAAGAAGTAGAAGAAGATCGACGATGATCGGAAACCTAAATTCAGAGGGTATGAAGAAAGAAGAAGAGAAAAGAAATGAAATAGAAACGGTTTGTTCAGTGAAAGAAAAAGGTTGAGACTACGGTACGGAAATGAGGATTAAGAGTTGGATTAAAGAGAAAACGATGATTAGAGGTAGTTGAAGGAAAGAAAAAGCATGACGTGTTGAAAGGTTTGAAGAAATTTCTCAGACGCGTGGTGGACCCGATTGAGGACGAGGTCCTGAGCCGGCACCCTGAACCGCTAGTGGGCTCCACCCCTAAAGCCAACGCATTTTTACCTTTTTTTTCCCTTTCTTCTTCTTCTCTGCTAGAATTTTTTGTTTACTTATCTAATTTCTACATTCTTTTTCTTTTTCTTTTTTTTTTCTTTTTGTCTTTCTAGAGAAAAGGAAAATTATGATTTATGACTGCTTAACCTCGTTTAACACTAGAACGTTTACCCGTGCTACCGCCCGGGTCATAAACAATAGAGAAGTTAATATATTGCAATATGATCTATTATATAGATAAGAAAACAATTCAACATAGTCAATATTTTATGACATACAACAATTGTTCACACATTTTGGAATATCTCTTTATACTCTACATTAGAAGTGGTGTTGAAACAATCTCCATTGTCATCTGTTCTATCGCACATGTCTATTAGAGTTGAAGCGCTATTGTTTTTTAACGATTAATCTTTCTCGTTATATTTTTTTGTTCTATTTATAAGAGGTAAACAATTACTTTTTTGTAAATTTATGAATCTTGCTATTAATACATTTAAAACTCAAATTGGCATAATCCAAAAGATCACATAAATTGTCTATATAGTAAAGTCATGACATCAAAATTAAACCAAGACTACATGCATATAAAACTCAAATATATGTAGGATCTGATTTCACTCCAAGAACGGGAATTGTCATATATTAAATGGATGGCTTGCAAAAGAGTTCCATCACCACCAAGGCACGCCTATGCCTATTTTTTTTTTTTTAAAAAAACCACTTAATTCCTCTGTACATGCAAATAGATTAAGGATCTTAACAATCATGCTCAGATGTCTTTCAAAATTCATCCATTCAGGATTACATTAGAATAACATAGGCTTTCATGTCATTGGATACAACAAACATTTTAGTTGTCGCCATTCAGTGTTTGAACAATGGTGTCGTGCCATGGGTCTGAAAGGCTGAATGATAAATCCCAAGAATGCCAACATTGCCAATCTACCATTAGCAATTTCCTTCTCTTTAGCCTCCAAAGTTGGTGCAAAGTTCAAAGGGTTAAAAATTCCACCGGGGTAACCAACCTCACCCTTTGGCAAGCTGTATTGCTTGAAGATAGGATCTTCCCTTTCTATTTTCCAAGTGTTAAGTCCTGCAATTTTCAATCAAAATTAAAACAATCACTATGCTACATATACCAAGACTATTTCAAAATATTTATCTTATTGGGTTCAGTCTTTTCTATCAAGCATTTTGCTAATACGATCATGCAAAGTAATATAGCCTTACATATAATAAATTTGATCACTAGAATTCATCAGATGGAAAAGATAAGCATTACGGTAGCAGTGCACACCTCCTTCACTTAAGTGACATTGATATGGCATTAGGCTTAATATGACTACATATATGTTTCATTTATAAACTTTGACAGCAAAGCATGGTCATATATAACGAAAATGTTTTCAGCTACACAAAGTGACATACATGTGCAGAATTATATATTTTTAAAGTATTCCTTCTTTGTACTATATAATACTATAGCAGCACTTTGGTTGATTTGACTTAGTCAAAATTAATATAGCAGCACTTTAATTCTTCAAAATTAATATAGCAGCACTTAGTTGATTACGCACTATATAATAATAAACATATGCAGACACAGGTTTGTAAAAAGAAATTAAAAAAATAAACATGCAGCCACATGTATAAGTTCACTCATAGTATTTCATTTAGATCATAAAAAGTCATCTTTTATAGCCTTTGTTGTTTTCTTGCTTCAAGGAATGAACACCCTCAGTTAGTATAGCAAGATTGTTTTCTTGAAAACCCAATTGCTATATTTTGATTCTTCACCAAATAGTAGCATTTCTTGCCAAAGTAAAACTCAGATTTAGAATCCAATTTGATAAAAACATTGTGTAAGAAAAATTATGACCTGATAGAATTGGAATTCAAAATTCAATTGAGTTAAAAACAAAATGTTTCAAAAATATAAGGTGGTAGTAGAGAATTTTAAATGAGAGGAAACATAGTGAGAGAGGGAGTACGTACAACTGATACACCATGTTCCATTCCATGTTTCTGCTACAATCTTGTTCCATTTCATCCATACTTCTTACCTCAACGGTCGAAATTGAATCGTCGCCAAAACAGAGAAGATGAAAGTGAGGGGTGGAACTGAGATGAAACTGAATCGTCAACTATGACCTTGTTCTCGTCAGAGACCCCAATCTGATTGTGTTGTGAACCTAATTGCAAATTTATTACCAATAATGAAGTGAATTGAAGAAACAACTGAGAGGTGGAGAGTGATTAAACTCAAAACAAAATTCAATTCATAGAAAGGGAAAAGCGATTACCTTGAGAGCATTGTTGATGAAGGGAGAGAGCAACGACGAGAGCTTCCAATCGAGATTGCAAATTTCCATGGCTTCTTTCTCTTTATTCGGAGTGGCATGTTTCTGGTGGAAAAATTGTGCGGTTCTTTTTGCTTGTCTGGCTGATACAATGCCGCAGACGGTGGCGGGGAAGTCAACAACGGCGAAGGTGATGTCGGAATCGAGAGCATTGGTGAAGGGGAGTGGGAGGAGAAAAGACAACGGTGAAAGTGGAAAAGACATGGGAGAGATTGAAATTTTCTTCACGTATGGTTATGGTTCATTGGCAGAGAGAGAGCCAATGAGAGAGAGAATGGCAAAAGGTTGAACATGAATCTAGGAGATGAAAAGGGAACAGAGAGAGAGCCAATGAGAGAGAGAATGGCAAAAGGTTGATCATGCGACCTCTCTCAAATGAAATTGAATAAAGAAAAAGATGATTAAAACGATTGAAGCAAAAAGAAAGAGGGAAATCTGAAACCAAATGGTTTGGTCGTGGTGAGGACAACAAGGCCGTGGAGAGAGAGCACTTACCGCAAGTAGCGATTGTTGTTATGAGTGTTGTAATGGTATGATGCCACAGACAGTGGCGGTCGAGTCGACGACAGTGAGGGTTGAGAGGAGAAATACGACGGTGAAAGTTGGAGTGCCAAATGCTGAAGACCGGTGATGGCGGAGATACGGCGGAGCTCCGCGGTGGTTCTAGCGGCAGGAGAGGACAGTGGTGATGGAAGAATGGACCGGAAGTGAAGATAGTGAGGGTGGGAGGTGGAGAATGGTGAGGGTTAGAAGTAGAAGGTGGACGATGGCTGAAAGTTTTCAAATTGTTGGCATATGTGAGAAGAAAATGGAATGAAATTGTTGGGATTATGGGTAAAGAAGGATAAATGTGGTAGATAGCCATGGTTATTGATTTGTGAGATCCTACAAACAAAAAAAAATTGATATGTGAGATATGGAATATGTTTTTCAATGTATACGCGTTTTTCAATGCAGGAGGGATATGAGGGAATTTGAAATTCAAATGTCAAACAGCTGGAGCCAAAAAATTAGGTTTAGGGTTTAGCAATTAGGATAAGCATGTTTGTTAGGATTAGCCAAAAAATGTGGACCGGTGGTACAGTTGTACGTACATCGACAGCAATTCAATTAAATGTGTTTTTCAATCTTTATTAAAAAAATATTGAAGAGATTCATTCATTGGTTGTAAATTATGGTAAATACTCCCATAAAAAAATATAGTAAATTTCTAAGATAAAATATGCAAGTGTCTTGTGAAATTAATTTTCGAGAAAGTAATTCAGTGGATGAATTAATTCATTTATTTCGTCTTAAGCATGGATTTTAATTATTTTTTTAATAGATTAAAATGGAATTATATTAACAAACAGTCAGAGACTTTTCAGCACAATGTGTGTGAGGAAGAAAAGACTAAAACAAAATGTTACAAAGCTTATGGAACCACAAAAAAGAGATGAAGTAAATTACAGACTAAGTGACAACTCCCAAGCACAAAACTCGGTTAAGCCACCAAACTTGATAATCAAAAAGAAAAGTGGCGTATTTCGCTTTCAACCACCAAGATGTTCGTAGCTCAGTTTTGTCAAGCAAATGATGCAAAGAGTGCTCCTTGTGCTTGAAAATCCGTCTGGTTCTTTCATTTCAAATCACCAGTTGCAAGATAATCATAAAAGATAAATAGTTGAACGTTGTTGTTTAGATGAACCTCCTAGGTGGCCAAACTGAAGTAAATAATCTCTTTAAGAGTTGAATTCACCGTATCAAATCCAAGCAAATCAGAAATCGAAGACCAAATAGAACCAAAAAAATTGTAGTGCAAAAACAAATGATTAATGTCCTCGTATGAACCACACCCACCCCTACATTGTTGCCGCTGATTATGAAGTAAGCGTAAACGCAAAAGATTATCAGATGTAAGAATGCGATTCTTAAGAAGACGTCAAGCAAAAAGGCTGACTTTGAGAGGTGCCGCCTTGTGCCAAATGATGTCTTAATATTCTTGTGTTGTAGTATTTTCCATATATGTCGTGTAATTATAAGCATGACTAATTGTATTACGTTGAAATGAGTGAATGTTACTTTGCCACCTGTCTGAAACTCCAACCTACATCACAATAGTTGTCATACCCCAATTTTTGACCTAACATCTTACATTCATACACTGTTTGATCTTGAATAGTCTCTGACTTTTCAGTGAAAAATTCGGCAGAAAGGTATTTTAAAATACCTCATTTTTTGTTTCGATT
>Ga0315914_1004275_pt1 | contig 21389 bp, 10 predicted proteins | sample MpolenodulesMG_FD_203920 | JGI IMG/M metagenome (GOLD analysis project Ga0315914, IMG submission 203920) | Medicago polymorpha root nodule microbial communities from Los Angeles, California, United States - elongated nodules | ecosystem: Host-associated > Plants > Roots > Nodule | place: USA...
TATAACAAAAACTATATTTATATATATATATATATATATATATATATATATATATATATATATATATACATGTATGGTTTTTTTCCTTTATCGTTTAAAAATGTAACAAACTAGATGAATATATCTATACTTTCTTTTTCATTATCCTAATTATACCTTACACAACTTTTTCTATAATAAAGAATAAAGATTGTTGTTGGTGTCCTTGAAATAGATAGTCATGGTTAGTTTGATTTGTTATAACTCGAAAGCAACAAATATTTATATTTTTAGTTTTAGTCAAAATAAAAAATTTGATAAAAAAAACACCGTTCATAATTTTCAAACGTTAACGCAATAAAAAGAGCGGAAAGACAGACACGTGAGTGCCCGTCTTTTCGCTACTATTAAGAATAGTTATAGCAACCAAAATCACTAAGGAAATGCTTTATTTTCCATTTGTCAAAAATGAGCTAAAATTACATCATTACTAATTTTTCTAAGGATATCATTTTCCATATACGTTACAAGACAATCATTTAAACATTGATCACCCATCTTGTTACTTATTTGACTCGTCACATATTTCATAACTGAGAAAACACGTTCAACACTTGTAGTTGCCCATGACAATAAAATCATAGCTAATTTCGTAAGCTTGTACACCACTTGTTTGTTTTCACAAGATTTGCACAAAGGTCTGAAAGTCCTTTCAATTTTGAAAAATTGGGATCACCTCAAACATTTCTAACATAATTCTGAAGTTGATGGCACACCATCACTTCTAACATGTCTTAAAATGATTTGGATAAAGCTCGACCATCCTCAATAATTTGTCCACATCAAATGCTGCAAATGATCAAGTTGGACTCAAGCTTGCAACACATTGTAAAAGTTCAGTATTCTATTCATCAAATTTAGCATTGAGCTATTGGAATTGCAAATCTACAATACTAAATAAACAATCATACTTATAATGATCATGTAACCCACCAAATTAGTGAGATTAAAAGTTTAACCGAGTACATTTTAGACAATTGGATGGACATGAATTTTTATATATTATTAAAAATTGAAATGAATAGCTTTTTTATTTATTTTTTGAGGAAAAGAAACTAAGTTTTTTTTTAAGAGGTGATGGTTGGATTAGACAAGTGTACCAAATCATTTACCAAGTAATAAAGCGATAAGTAGAGTATCGTGGGATTTTCGTTTCGTCAACGCAATTCACATTACTTATTTGAGAATAAAATAATAATAATAATAAAAGAGATAAAATTTTTGAGTTTGCAAAGTTAATATGTTTGCAACAGAACAAAGTTACCTGTTTTGATTCTAGAATGTTAGCGGTGGTTAGGATTCTTTGAATCCCTCTATTCATTTGTTGGAATTAATTAACAGTCAAGTCGCGTTCAATTATTCTAAGTAGACTATCCAAGTGATGAGTTCGTTAGGACGTTATAATCTAATCGGTTTGTCAAGTTGCACCTGCTGGTTGCACGGTGATCCTTACGTGTGCGGTGTTACTCCCTCAAGGATAACTGAAACATAGACGATCCAAAGGTATGGTTGTCAGTCTTTCTAAAGGTTTTCCCATCTACGAATCATAGAAGTATATAACACACTCTCCCTCTCGGTAGTTCTACAAACGGGAAGCCCTATCAGCGTCTACCTTACCAAGGTGCGAGGAGAATGAAGTTATTGGGCTGATTTAAGTCGTGAAGTCAATGGTTTTCTTAATTGCTAACTAGTTACATCCTGATTTCAGCTGATTTTACTCAATATTAGTCATGTCACCTCCTAAGTACATACTACAAGGGTTCACTCGCTTTCGGTTTCTTTTGCTAGTTACTAACTAATTAGTTTCTGGTTAGACATATATAAATATCAAGATATAAATATCAATATTAGGCCCTGTCACTACCTAAGTGCCTAAATTAGGGATGCGCTCCAGAAGAGACAAATATTACGCACTATAGTAAAACTAAATAGCGAATAGAAAATAATTGAATAAACGATTTTTAATTAAATAATTATCCAACAAATAAAATAAAGGTTTGTAACAACCCGATTTTCGTTAGATTTATTTATTTGTTTATTATGTGTGTTAATATATGCTTGAATGTGATTATTTTCCTCTGTGTGTATTTTAGTGGTATTTGGTGTTGGAAGGGTAATTTAGTCATTTGTACTCGAGGGTATTTTGGTCCTTTGGTGAGCAGGGGTAAAATATTCTTTTGGTTACGAGAATTATTTTTAGTGTTTTAAGTGGAAATCATTATTTCTACCAAGTTACTAGTAAGAGTGGAGTAATTAATTAAGAGCCGGTAACTATTTGTTATTTTTATTCATTAGAGAGAACTTTGAGTCCATTAAGACATTTGAGGGTTGAGCCCATTAATGTAGAGCCTATATAAGTCTTTAGAGAAATTAGGTCATTTACACACTTCACAACTTTCACGAGAGGTAGAGAGAGAAAGAGTAAGAACAAGGGTTAGAGAGAAGAATGCTTTGGAGGGGAAGAAAAGGGTAGAGATTCAAGAGGTTGGAGAAAAGTGAAGTCAAGGGTAGGATTTGCTTGTTGGAGGTAAGGGGGATAGTGTTCATTCATAATTTAAGTTATAATCACTTTTTCTACTTAATTCCACAAGTGCTTATTTCTTGAATTCTGCTTTTTGAATTTAAGTGATGAATTTCGTGTTCCTACTTTGACACTAATTTTAAGTATATGAAATTGATGCTAAACATGTTGTTGTTGTTGAATTTACATGTTTGAATTGTGGTTATATGAAATTTTATTGATTTTTTTCTCAAATTGGTGTAAAATGAAGTTGTTGTTGTTGATTGTTGATGGAAGTATGAGATGATAAATCATGCCATGGTGTTGTGATTAAGTTGTTGTTAATTAATAAGCTTTTGGATAAAAATGGGTTGATTATGATTTTGAATGTGAACTTGATAATTTGAAGTGGTGTAAGTGTTTATTACAAGGTTTATGATCATGGACAATGGTTTGAATTAATTTGGGAGTGTTGTGTTTGGGTTTAGTGATTTGAAAGTGATTTTTAAGCGAAAAACACACTTTTAAGCTGATTTTTGAACTATCTGCAAAGCCAAAATCGGCCACCGAATTGTCAAAATCGGCCACCGATCCTGAGCTGTTTTTTCAGCCTTTGGTTCGACAAACATCGGCCATCGAATCTTCCAATTCGGCCACCGATGTTCTGTCAGACAAATCTGGAAAACATTCACCTTTTTCACCATTTTATGCTTTGAATTGGCCTTCGGTGTAAACACGAAAGTTTTAGATATGGATGTCATCTTTCCAATGGCTTTGGTTTAACCTCAAAATATTTTCTATAACTTGATGTATGGTCAAATTACTACACATAGGTCACGCGACATTATTCACGAAGTTTTGTCATAACTTTTTCATTAAACCATGAAACATCTTCAAAATTAATATTGAGTTTAAGGAAGTCTTTAAAGTGAATAAATGAGTATGTAATCATGAAGTTGTGATGTTTAGGAACAATTTAATTTGGATTTCTTAAATACTAATGTGACAATTTGGATTTCTTGGCGTGATTTTGTGACATCTTGGAATTTGCATAAGATACTAATGTGCCTAAGCTACTATGAACACGTGATTAGTGCATGTGTTTTTGTTAAGGCAACGAAATATGTTGCTTCGTTTTTTATTAAATTCTTTAAATGTCGACTTTCCTTGAAAGTGTTGTCTTTTGATGATAATTTGATAGTGATGATGTTGTGCATGTTGTTGATGTGAATATGTTTAATGTTGATATTTGGATATGGTGATTGCATTGTATTGAATTATTATATGCAAATGATGGTGATATTGAAGGTGAATGCATGTCTGCAAAATGAAGGTGAAAATGACGGTGGTTTGTTGTTGAACATGTGCATAATGTGTCATATGTTCATGCTTCATAAGTCTTAGGATGTTATCAAGTGGAGAGGATTAGAATACTTTGTATTAACTGGCGATGTTTATGATGTTTTTGTTGCATCATGAGGTGACGACCTTTGTTGGTGATGGTACCACATGCATGTAGGAGTCGCGTCTAGGTGCATAGCATGATTTGAAATGAGTCATAATTGCTTATGTGCTTGGTGATTGATGTGATTGATGAATTGCATACTTGTGATGGTGGTGGATCTATTTGTGTTGATGACTAATGTTGAAGTTGAATTCTCTTTTACTTAATCATCTGAAGTTTGAATTTGATGATAACCTTTTCGATTGTTTATCCTTAATTATGATGAAGTGAAGCTAACCCCTAGTGGTCATTCGGTTGACCGCCTACCTATTTGTATGAATGGGTAGACAATGTGCATGAATAGTTTGTTGCTTGCTTGGTGAGTGCTTGAGGATATTGAGAACTACCTCCGTTATCTGCTTTGGAGTCTTAGTTTAGGGCTTTAATTTAGGGTGTCGACTTTTATTTTATTTTTGTCTTGACTATGTTGTTGAGATTTCATTCACATGCTGAGATTGGAGATTTATTTGATTGTGCATTAGGATGCTTATGACATGGTTTTTGGAGATGTATGTTATTTATCTGCTGCGACGTTTTTCTTTGAGAAGTTTTTTAATATGCATGTTTTGAGAACTATTGAAGACGTGACGTCTATTTCGTGAATGTTTGTATTATTCGCATGTTTTATCGCTTTAATAGAAGTAGAGCGTTACAAGGTTCATCTTAGAACCCAAGCCTAGAAAGATTTTGCTACCCATGGTAACTAAAAACAAATTACAAAAGAAATAAAACATACCCTTGAAAAACTTGGAGTGAGGAGAGATAAACTCCTTCCTGGAAGCTCCTAGTGCTCGCCTTCCTCTTGAACCGCTTCGTTCTGAATGAGAAAATAGTGAATAAGGAAGGCAGTATTTATAGGGAAAGTTTCCACCTGATTTTGGGCTAAAAACGCGGACTTCAGGAAAAAGTCACAAAACAGCGCCTTGGGCTGCAAGGCACAGGCGCCTCCTTTCCATGCGCCAGGCGCCCCAACGGAAGTTCCTGGGTGCATGGCACCCCTTTCTATACGTAGGGGTGCTTGTGAGTGCGTCCGGTGCTGAAAATGCATGTTTCTTCGCCTTTTAAGGTGTTTGCTTCTATGTAAGATGTCATGGAACTTGGAAACATAATCCCTCCCTCTGTAAAGTCTTTTGAGGGCTCTTGATTCTTCATTCTTCATCTTCCCAAGGACTTAATAAATCTTTGGATGTCTTGCTTTGCCCATATGCATGATTTCTTCATGAATTACATCAAAAACATCCTAAAATTACTATTTTTGGGAAAAACAGAATTGCAGACTCAAATATAGAAAACATTACAAATGTCCCGAAATCATAGGCAATTGCTCTAATACTCCTCTGTTTTGCTATTAAAACCTTCTGAGAATGACCGAAAAACATGTATTTCTATAAAACGCATAATTTTCTTTCTGGTGAATCAAAGATTTAGTTCAAGTGAATTTTATTTTGATGCTTTAGATGTTGAATGACAGTGTTGGAAATTGAGAGAGACTGAAATGTGTGCACACCATGTCAAATTATTTAGCGCTACAATACAATCACTTTTCTGCCACAAATGTAAAAACTCATCTAGTTTATTCTTGTAGACATTTGGAATTCATAACAAAAATACCAATGGTAATTGTAATAATAACAAACAAAATGTTAAAAATATTAGAATACTTGAAGAACTTTGTTAAACCTTAAATTTAAGTAGTATTTAAGCTGCCATTTTATTAGACTCACTTTCAACAGCTATTTTGAGGATGCTGTCTTCTTCCAAGACCATTTGAATTGGCATGAAACCCATTCCATCTGCCATTGCAAGCATAATTTGCTTAGTTTCTTTCTTGAATTCTTCCAGATCAATTGTTCCATTCAAGTTGTGATCGAACTGTATGAATAAAGACTCGTAAACACGAGCAAGCTCATTTGGGTCTGAATCCATGTCAATACCAAAGTGTGTTTCAAAAACCCTCAAGCTCCGGAGCTCCTTCAACATCTCTTCGTAGGAGAGAAGACCGTCATTGTTTGTGTCGAGGCGAGCGAACCGATTACCTACTGAGCTATTAAATGCTTCTTCATCTTCAAGGAAGTGGACAATAGTTGCACCATCCAAAATTTCTACACTCATCTTTCTCTTCTACTTGATGTTAAATGGAAGGTAGTTTGTACAGATAGTTTTTGTGTTTGCAAATGCTATTGCTTTGATGAGTAGAGTTGGACCCTTGGCTTCTAGTATATATAGCCATTAGTAAACGGTTCCAATATATTCTTTAATAACTAACATAGTAAAAGAAACCATGTGTTTTTTGTGAATCCCTTGTTTAATTAGTGTATTAGGTGTGTTTCTTTATTCTTTGGTCAAACCCACTCAATTGGATGTTTCCCTCAACCATTGGCCCTTGATTGTTGGATTTCAATTGTTCCTTTATAGTAATCCTTAGATATACAAAGTCTATTTAAATTGAGTATCCTTCATGTACAACCGTAGAGGTAAATTCTGAAAGTTAAAGGAAAGAATGTAACCGTAATAAATGGAACCGAAAGTTAATTAGATGATTTTTTTTTTTGTTATTTGACATGAGTAAAATTGAAAGTGAAAGGAAAGAAAGATGAAAGAAGTATAATTTGAAAAATGACATAAACACCCATAAGTAATGATAAAATGAGTTAGAGAGATTAAGACAACTAAATATAGAAACTCATATAATGTATACTATTTATATATACACAGAATATAACTTCTAATATGTGTGTGTGTTAGTTTATTGAAAGTACACAGAAATATAACTTCTAATATGTGTGTGTGTGTTAGTTTATTGAAAGTAGCTACATGTGACTTATGCAAGGCAATTAGGAAATGTTAACTAGTGTCCTTAGATCATATGTTAAGAAACTTAATGTAAAAAGTTTTTATTGAAAATTTCGTATTCAATGTATTAAAAGGTTCAAAATTAGGTATATTTTCAATATAAAACTTAATTTTTATTTTCGTTTTAGGCTCTTTAACTTGTGTATTTAGGACACAAGTTGGCATGACCTTTTCCTTTATTAAATTGCAACAATTTGAGTTTTTTTTGAGTAATTTCAACTAAAAAGGTCCTTTTATATTCACACTTTCCGTCCAATTATGAGAGGAAAGCCTCTAGATGTGGGTTCCACAATATTCTGTTTTTCCTTCCTTTTGCTTAAGAGTAATGATATTTGAACAATCATGACAATTTTTATGATAACTTTGTTTTACTCTCTTTTTATTGGTAAAAAATAATAGGAAAAAAAGGAAAAGAAAAGATAAGTATTTCATGTGAACATGAGAGAGTTGTCTAAAAGTTATCACAAAGTAGTTATTTAAATATCATTTCTCTTTTTTTAATCACAAACGAAACAACACAGAAAAAAGAATCTTTCACGTTCACCAATAAAAAAAGAGAATCTTTCTCAAACTTTATTTCCCTTCTCTTTATTTGCTTCATGTTTTTCTAATATCAAACATAGTACAAGAGTTTTAATGTTATTGAATGTTTAAATTGTAGTTTAAATCTGAGGCCTTTTTTTTCTTAAGGAAAATCTGAGGCCTTGTTTAAGCGAGATATGCAAATCATATGATGATATGAACCGTGAAAAAAAAATTATTTAAATTATTTGCTTTGCATAGTTTTGAAATTCTAGGTGGCGTAGTTAGCGTTGGAAGTCCAGTGCCAAACAAGTAAAATAGTTTTGAATTAATTTATTGGATGTGGTGTTTTGTTGATTGTCTTAAACAAATACCCACTGATTGTTTTAATATTACTGAAAGAACTAAAATTATTATGCTATACAGAGGATCTTCTTAGTTTATTCTTTTTCCGTTCATGTCAAAAACATTTTGCCCTGTGATTACAATGCAATATGATTATGATTTAGTAATACTTGAAAATTGTAACTAAATGAAGAAAATGTTACTTATTGAATTTAATAACATTTGAACAATTGTGAGGTGAAGTTCATATTACTAAAGAACTTTAGTTACATATTATAATATTATTTGTGAAAATAAAAGTGTTGCAAAATGTTAGATTCACTACTACAAAATACTCCCTTTAATAGCATTCACTTTAACCTTTAATAGCGCTGTGAATCGCTAAAAAAACGCCAACTATTATAGGTCAGAACCCTATAATAGCGCTTTTAAAAAGCTATTAAATAGCAATGTTTCAATAGCGCTTTCAAAAAGGCGCTAATATAGCCTTATTTTTTGCTATTTTTAGACATATGTTTCTTAGCATTTTACAAAAAGTGCTAATAAAAGTACATATTTTTTTTTATTTTTTAATATTAAATCTACAGCCAAAACCATCATAATAAGATATTGTCCAGACAAAAAATATATATACGAGATCAAAAACACTAGTAATCCATTAATAGAAATAAACAACAATATACTATTTTACTTTACTGCCTATACTAATAATAATACAAAGATAAAACAAACTACTACCACTAATTCAAAGTAAGACAATTATTTACATTGCAGGCATAAGAGATTTTTTGTTTCTTGAAGGGGGCACATAAGGGAAAATGAATTAAAATCTCCTCCTGCAAGTGGGATACAATGCAAGTGAGAAATCAAATCCAAATGAAACAATAATCAAATCATTATCATGAATTGTAGTGGTGTATTGATATTTAATAAATACTTCTTAGAAATATAGAGAACCAAATTGACTAGAAAAACATGTCGACCGGCGTTGGGCAGCTAAACATCAAACACAAACCCAACTCATAAATCAAACCATAATACAAAACCACAAACTTTGAAAAACACAACATTAAACATCGCAAATACAAACAAACCCATCTCAAAAATCAAACAAAAACACAAAAAAGCTATCATTTTTCGCAAGAAAACCCAGTTTAAAAGGGAAAAGCAAAGTGAGTTTGATAATGAAACATAATGAGTTCAAACTACACAAAAAATCCATACACAACAGAAGGCTAAAGTTGGAAATTTCTTACTTTGAATGAATCTTAGGGATGAATGGCTTCAATCGATTCTGGGTTTAATCAAATCTTAGGGTTTTAATTGATTTTCAGGAGAGATCGTCAAGATAGAGATGGGTTTGAAGAGACCATGAAGGGTTATGGCTAGAGATATAGATGAAGGGTTCAATCAATAGATTCGACAGAGAGACGTTTGTGAGATTGACGAGGTTGATTAAGACGGCGGTGGATGAGTGGGTTCAACGGTGGTGGTGGTCTCAGAGAAGATTTTTGTGAGTGAATGAGTGGGTTTGGTGAGAGAAGTGTTTTGTGCGCGTATATGGAATCTTATCCTCTTTTTTCTTTCTTTCATAAAGCCAAACAATAGCGTTTGTAAAAACGCTATCTATACCCCCTCCAACTATAACGTTTTCTGAAAAGCGCTATTAGTGTGAACCAAAATAATAGCGTTTGCAAAAAAAGCGCTTTCTAGTCCAATTTTTAACAAGTTTTTCTTATCGCTTTCTGAAAAGTGCCACAACAGGTCTATGGGTTGCATTTATAATAGCATTTATCCAGAAGCGCTATTGAAATTGTGCTATCTAGGCCAAAATTGTAGTAGTCGTTATTGTAACATTATTGTATCACTAGTAACAATAAAAAAAATGTTATATTCCTAATTTTTGAGAAATTGTAAAAAGTCGCAAAATTGTCTAAACTAAAAAAATTGTGAATTTAACAAAAACTGTTCCATTGAAATAAATTAGAAAATGGATGTTGTGGTCAATCCACCACCATGAATCTAAAAATCACGTAACATGTATTTTTATACAATTCAGACAAATCACAGTACTACATTTCGATCGACATTTAGATCAACCATTCTGGATACTAGGATAATGAAATAAGATATCCTAACTAATCCTTTTAATCACTTTTTCCACAAAACAAAAAAAAGATTAGCCATGAGGGAATCTAAGAAAGCTAATGATGCAACATAATTCTTCTTGGTTGTACTTTCAATAGTTTGACAAGTTTGCAACAACATCTTTAATAGCTTCATTGGAGCAACAAGTATATTCTAGCTGCAAGTATTTAGAATTTATGTGAGAACCAAAACAAAATAAAAGTAAATTTGAGGTATAAGTGATTGAAACAAATCCAATAATTGCTAAAAAAATTAAGATTTAAAAAATGGAGCAGAATTTACCTTTATTAAAAGCAAGCAACAAAATCCTATTACTTTAAGGGTTGCTACTTTGTGAACAGAGGAGTGATCTGATAATGCATAAGCCAATGTTTTAATGTTATACAATATCCAACACTATTAAACCCATGCATTGTTCAACTAAACTACCTCAAAATTTCCCTGTGAGCTTAGTTCACTTGGTAAAGGATAATGTATAATATATGCAGGGGCCTGAGTTCGAACATCGGACACCCCACTCATTCACCTTTAAGGTGAATTTCTCTAGTCGCCAGACTACTTGACAAAAAAAAAACTACCTCAAAATGACTTGAATACTTAGCATTCTCTATTGTTGCACAATAAGTCTAAGAGTCTTTGCGTATATAATTTTTGGATTTCTCCGCTTACAAGAAAATGTCATATTTCAACCACATATGTATACGAGGAATTTACTTTGCGCGCAAAGTTTATATCATCTATATCAGCCCTACACGTGCCTTATATCGTAAAAATTGAATCCAATGCAAAGCAATTTTACATCTGCATGCTAACCTATTGTAGGTACGAGGAATCTACTATGCACGCAAAGGTTATATCATCTCTATCAGCATACATAATCACCAACTTAGTCTATATATCAAAACATATAACAAAATCAAACACTTATACCTGAAATTGAGGATGGAGAAAGATAGAATAAGACAAACTGATCTAGAATCATGCATTTTTCGTATTTCCCCCTAAAATATAATTGATCTAGAATCTATGAATGAAACAAAGGGAAATCAGAACCCTAAATACAACAACATGATGAGGATAGAATGAATGATATTAGATAGATATGTGATGGAATTTACCTGACTGAATCGTGTTCTGAATTAACCTCATCAAAAGCAAGAGATGAGAGAATATGTGAGAGTGAGAGATATAATGACGAGGTGAGAGATGCAGTGGCGAGGTGAGATGCGCATGGTTGTGATATGACGATGAAGTGAGAGATACGGCGGTGAAGTTGCGATCTAAGTGACGAGAGTGAGAGAAAAGTTGCAACACGAGGAAAGTAACAAGAATGTGTTTCTAATATTTTGTAAATTAAATTTTTCATTCTTTTGATTTTTTCATATAGTACCAACAAAATAGTAAAAAAATCCTCTAAAAAAAACCAGTAAAAATCTATGACAAATTTTAAAAAATGTTACAAATAAGTGTTACCGATAAATGTTACTAAAAACCATATATGTAGCAGTGTTACTAGCAAATTAATTATTATATAATAATATAAAATATGCGTTTGAAAGAACCCCATTGTCATTTAGATTTTATTAATAATACTTCATTGCTATCTACGAACAAAATATGAAAATTGAAGTCCGGTAAATTTACTTAATTGTCCTTCTTTAAATTCATGATCACCTTAATTTTATGTGCTTAATGGTCATCTACTTCTACTAACAATATATGAAAATTGAAGTCCAAAAAAATTACTTAAGTGTCCTTCTTTAAACTCAATGTCAAAGTTTAAAATTAATTATTTTATATAATTATCTATTAGCAATATATGAAAATTGAAGTCCAGCAAATTTACTTAATTGTCCTTTAAACTCATGATCACCTTAATTTTATGTGCTTGATGGTCATTTCCCAAAATTTAAAACTAATTCTTTTATATAATCAAAATTATTAAAAATACAAACTCTTCTTATCCGGTTCTAGTCGTAGCTAATCCCTATTTAAATTCCCTAAAACCTTCGGATTCTCTTCATTCCAACACTCACCTTCTCTCTCTATTTCTAAAAAAATTTCTCTTCTCTCACTAAGATTCAAAAACCAGCGCCACCCCACCTCTCTTCTCAGGAGAGCTAAAAATCTCTGGCACGGTGGCCGGTGGTGGCACCACCGTGCCGGAGTTCAAAAAAACTTCTTTTTCGAATTTTTTTCACATCTTTAAACATGGTTTTTCTTCCTCTCCTCGAATACAAACATAGTTTTTTCAAAAAAAGTTTGTATATAGCTAGATCTAAGTTCTAAAGTAAAACGAAAAAAAGGCTTGTTCCTACCTTCTTATGCTCTTTCAAATCGGTTCCTTGTAAAGGTTTGTTGTTTGTTTAATTTTTGAATATTTGTTTGTTGTGGCTTGGAATGAGTTCGATTCGAAACTTCTTAGTATGTGGTTTTGGATTGTTGATGATTTCGGTTGTGTTTGTGTTGTGTGATTGTGGTGGTGTGGGCCAAAGGAAAAGGGTTGTGTATTGGTGATTATAGAATGTTGATTTGTGTTTGAGGAAATAAAAATGTTGCTAGATTTTTGATGGTGAGTTCGGTTCGATTATGTTATTATGTGGTGATTTGAGAAATTTGTGGTGATTGTATACGGTTTACGTGTTGTGGGTTTGGATGGAAATTTGTTTGGCGTATTTGTGGTGTTATAGAAAAAAGTTAGTTTTTGATTCTGGATTTGTTGATGAGAAAAGAAATTAGGGTTTATGCCTTATGGGGATTTGTGCCAGCCTCTCCAATCATTGATCTAATGTTGGCTTAAATAGTGTAAAATTAGGGTTGTGGTAAAAACTGGATTGGACAAAAATGCCCCTTGAGGGATCCTATGCAATGGGATAGCAAGACAAGGACTTAAAAATAAAAAGAGAAATGACTAAAAGAAAAAGACAGAATATTAAAATAAACAAAAATAAATAAATAATAATAAAAATAATTAAATAAATTAATAATAATAAATAAAAACTGAATAATAAAATAAAATAAATAATAATAATAAAAAACTAAAAACGGTCGCCTTCAGAACAAAAAATAAGGTATTTTAATACCTCTCTGTTAAAATTGGGAAGTTTAGGTTAAAAAATGGGGTATGACACTCTTCTTTTGACCATTCTTCCTCTAGCTTTAAGGTATATGTTGGTTTTCCTTCTTTATCAATAACAACAGGATGTGTTCAACCTTTGATGATCGTTTTCCATGTTTTGTTGTACATTGGTGGTCTATTGATAGACCCTCCTTCCTTCGTGTTGTCCATATGAACACAATAATATATCCCTGATGTTCACCCAGGCAAAACATGGTGTCTACTCTGATACCAATTGAAATTCTTGTTCTCGCATGACATATGTTCTACATAATATCTGGGACAATGTGTACGACAATTATAGCACAGTAATAAATAACCAGAAATAATGTAAAGTGCAATAAAAAAGAACACAAGAGATATGGTAACCTAGTTCGGTGCAGCGTCGCCTACATTTGGGGGCATCCACCCAAGAAAGGAAATTCACTCTCAATAGTATTAGTTACTAGTCTTATGTGAATAAACCTTGTTCACTGCCTCTTTACCTTATACTACCTATGTATTTATATCTATGACTCCCCCTAAATATGAGAAGCCTCTCTCACTTTCTCTCAATCACTATCCCCAGTGATTGACTCAATCACAGTTACAATAAAGTAGGAAAACAACTTCAATACACAAACAAACCCTTGAAAGATGCACTAGAGTGGTATACAAAGAACAAATTACAACTTAACTAACACAAACCAACTCTCAGCCTTTTGATATTCAATGGCGGCACAAAGATGGTGTACAATAAACACAAAGACTCAAACACACAAAACCATAAAACTCTGATCTTCGATATTGATTTTGCTGACTTGTTATTAGGGTTGCGCCTCCATATATAGCCGTTCATCAACTAGGCTTTTTCTTCAACATGCCAACATACATTTGCATCAACTTACTTCTAGAAATATATTTGCATTAAATCTCCCTTCTAGAAACAGACGATACAAAAATATATTTGCATCAAATCATCTGAGGAAATATATTATATGTTTCTAGAAGAATGATGCCAAATATATAGAAGTATATTTTTGCCTATGGGGTATAGTAGTTAGTGTGTCTTTTTTGTGGATTCCTCAGACCGTGTCTCCGCCATTGGGATCTTGTTTATGTTTTCTTGTTGTTTTTGGTGTGTTTGTCTTTTAATTCTTTGTCGCTGGAAGCCTGTTGGTGTATTGTTTCTCATTAATTTGCCACCTTTCATTTTTAATATATATTTTGCGATTCAAAAAAAATAATATAAAAATTAAGTGTCTATGTTCTATTTTTTTATGGCTAATATATAAAACATGTACCAAAAATAATTATATTTAAACGAGTATAAGGGTACCCTCAACGTACTACTATCAATATACAAAGCCCAAAGTAACGTACACAAAATGACTACAAGAGAGACACCAAAAAACCACACTAAAAAAGACCGCAAGAAAAATGAAGAACCCATGGGAGACGCAATGCAACCACACAAAAGAGGAAACTAACTATTATAGCTATTTGTGCGTACTGAGGAGTGAAATGCTAGCAAAAAATCTCTAAACTCACACACATAAAGTGGAGGTACCGGGATTCGAAACCCGATCATGACGTCCGGCCTAACAATTTCCGCATTTTTTCCAGTTGAGCTAGGACTTATGAGACATCTCTAACACACTTTTATTTGAAAAAGAAAACAATTTTCTTTTGATTGGAATTTATATAGCTCTCAATAAATTCATGTGAAATTCACATAATCTAATAATCCAGTGAGTTCGATTTAAATATCAATAAAAAAAAGGAGTTTTCGTTAAAACAAAGTGTATTAACGAATATATCACTAGTAATAATCACTCTGAAAAACTTGAAACAATGGCTTCCACGATGGTAAAGATTGGAGAAATATCCCCTAAAACTATGTTGATCAGTACTCCGACCAGTATAAGTTACTGGTAAATTTCATGAAAGAATGTATTCTCCCATTTGACCTAGTACTAGTTTCCACCCTATTATTCAAATAATCTATTAATTCAAATTATCTTAGAATTCGTGACACAGCCCCACATAACCGGCTTGTGAGATGAGAATTGCCCCCACTTATAAACACATTGTTAGGTCATCACCTATCCGATGTGGACTCTTAACATTATCAAGAATCATATCCCTGAAATAAGACACATGAACACAATACTTTCCTTCATTATTAACTACATATGATCACCCTTCAAATTGGTTCCTCACAAGTCACAACATTCCTTTGCTTACAATGAACACAATCTGATGGAACTTCATGAGACAATGTCATTATCACGTTTCCATCTTTATCAGGAATTTTATCTAGCAACTTCAAACAGCAAGGATGAAGAGCATATCCTGTTTGGGAACAATGGTAGAAGAAATCTAACACATCTTTTCCACAAGCATCACATAATCCACCTTATTGTACTTTATCATAGAACTCAAAAGTGCATTTGATGAAAAATGGACAAAAAGCATGTGTAATAGGTACTTCACATTCTTTATGGAGGATGTTATTGCAATTGTTGTTTTCACAGCTGTAACTAGATCCAAAACCTAGCTCTTTACGACCAACGCACATGTATGAAGGTTATTATGAACAAAGGAAACAAATGGAAAAAGTGATTCTCATTGCTGAATTATGGAAGTACAAGATGTATATATACATGAATTGTGATCTATTCTAGCTTATTGTAAGTCACCTATATTGGATTGCTATAACACATAACAAACTCTAGCTAACTAACATCAACAAGTTACTTATTGCGATTTCTATCTCACAATGTGGCAATCTATGTCTAAGTGCTTAGTATGCTCATGAAACACAGGGTTTGCTGCAATATGGCGAGCACTTTGATTATCACAGTACAACACGGACAGCTTGATGCAAGTAATGTGAAGATCTTGTTAAGTTGAGATACAAAAGCCTGCCAACAAGTCTTCTATAGGAAGGAATGTCAGGATATGGAGAGCTAGCATCATTTCGAAGTTTAGATGAAGGATCAGAACGGGTGGAAACTGGTTTATAGTCGGTAGGCCAAAATCTTAAAGTATGTCTAGACAGTATTTTCTTTGGCAGATCAAAATGCAAGCTTTGGAATGAGCAACTTCTAAGCCAATACAATATTTGAGTTCACCTAAATGCTTGATTTTGAATGAAGTGTGGAGTATATTTGAGCAACTTCCAAGCTAAAATTACATCATTAACATAAACAGTAAAAGAGTGAAAGATGAAGAAGTGGTTTTGGTGAAAAGAGAATGATCAGATGTAGCTTGTGTGTATCCATGTTGAACAAGCAAATAAATTAATCTTTCATACCATTTTCTACTTGCTTGCTTAAAACCATAAAGAGATTTAAGCAGCTTGTAAACTTTATTAGGTTTCTAAGATTTGAATCCAGGAGGGAGAGTCATGTAAACATCTTCATGTAATTTACCATGTAAGAAAGCATTGTTTACATCTAACTGGTGGAGGTGCCAGTTATGGATTGATGCCATATCAAGAACTAATCTGATGGTGGTAAGCTTAGCAGCTGGTGAATAAGTATCAAAGTAGTTAAGTCCATCAATCTGATTATATCCTTTAGCAACCATCCTAGCTTTGAATCTCTAAATAGAGTCATCAACATGATGTTTGACCTTGTATACCCATCTACAACATATAGGTTTAACATTTGGGGGAAGGCCAACTAACTTCCTAGTTCCAGTCCTCTCAAGAGCACTAAGCTCAGTATTCACCGCTTGATTCCAGCATTCATATTTACTTGCCTCAGAGAAACTTTTTGGCTCAATGTTGGTGGAAACATACAAAACAAAACGACAACGAATGTTAGACAATTTATGAAAATAAAAAAAAAAATCAGAAATAGGATATAATGGAGCTCTATTAGAATGAGGAGAAGACTGAGAAGATGCATGACATATGTAGTATTTCAAATAAGATGGTGCAGAAGTAAATCTAGAAGATTTCCTAATGGGAGGTGGAAAAGGAGATGGAGTTACAATAGGAGGAAGAGGTGGTAGAGGGATCCTGAGTGGGAAGAGGAGGATCAATAAAAGGAGGAGGGATAGACAAAGCATTGTCAGAAGGCGAAATGGAAGTCTTAGAAGGAAAATAATCCTAATCAGAAGTAATAGACAGAAGACTTGAGATAAGGTAATATATGTTCATGGAAAACAACATTTTTGAAAATGAAAATTTGGATGAAGATGAATTGCAGAAAAAAATTGGAGAAAGGGAGAAGAACTCAGAAGAATTCGTAATGGAAAAGAAAGCAAAATTGCGCAAAAATTAATACGCAATTGAAAGGAAGGAGAATCAAAACGAAGAAGATGAATCTTCAACAAGAAACAAGAAGAAGCATGAAGCTTCAAGACCAAACAAAAATGGCAGAAGCTTACAACTGAATCATAACAAACTTTCTCAAGGAGAAAGCTACTGATACCATATTATGAACAAAAGAAACGAATGGAAAAAAGTGATTCTCATTGCTAAATTATGGCAGTATAAGATGTATATATATATACATGAATTGTAATCTATGCTAGCTTATTGTAAGTCACCTACATTGGATTGCTAACACATAACAAACTCTAGCTAACTAACATAATTGACAAGTAGTTACTTGATGCGCAAGTAATCTATTGTGTTGGTGATCCCTTGTGATGCCTATAGTTGTAATGTGTGTTGGTGATTCCTTGTGACTATTGCAAAGTATATGAATCTCATGTCACTTTTGTTAAATAGTGTAATGAGTATTCAATATTTAGTTTGTAAGTTGCATATCACTCCGTCCTAAATTATAAGTCGTTTTAGATCTTTTTTTTATCCTAAATTATAAGTCGCTTTACAATAACAATGAAAGATTAATGTTACTTTTACTATTATACCCTTAACTATTTATACTCTCTCCTCTTTCAATTCTTTAATTTACTTTTCCCATACCATTTGTTAAGAATAATTTTGTAAAACAACTCATAATATCTTCATCCCATACAAAATCAAATATATTTTTTAATACATGTGAAATGTCCAAAAACGTCATATAATTTAGGACGGAAGGAGTATTGTATTAAGATGCTTTGTGAAACATTTCTATTTATATGCAAAAAGTATACTACCAAACTCATGGGGTTCCTAAAAAGAGTGTAACAAGAGTCCTATTCTTTATGTATATCTATACTATATATAAAGAAAACACCCCCTTTCAACTCTTTTTGGCTGACTTTTTCTTTTTAAAAATGCCCTCAATTTTCAATACAAATAACACATGTAACAAATAGATAAGAATAAATTTAAATATTAAAAAAATGTAACAAACACGATAAGAATATATATGTATGTCTGATTTTTTTTCCTTTATCATTCAAAAAGTGTAAAAAACTAGGTGAGTATATTTATACTTACTTTTTCATTATCCCAACTAGGGGAAAAATGGGCACGTATTATTGCGCTAACATTTGAAAAATATGAACGATGTTTTGTTTTATAAAATTTTTATTTTTATTAAATGTAAAAATATAAATGTGTTTTGCTTTCAAATTATAACAAATCAAACTAACCATGATTATCTATTTCAATAAAACTAACAATATAACAAAAAAATATAATCTAAATTCTTATTTTTTTAATGACACCAACAACAATCTTTATTATAATTTTTTTTTTGTTTAAAGATATAATTGGGATAATGAAAATGTAAGTATAAATATACATATAGTTTGTTACAGTTTTTAAATGATAAAGGAAAAAAAATGGACATTTATGTTTGGTATAGTTTTATTTTAATATTTAAATTTAAATTTATTCTTATCTATTTCTTACGGTGTTATTTGTATTGAAAATTAAGGGCATTTTTGGAAAGAAAAATTCAGCCCAAAAGAGCATAAAGAGGTTGTTTTCTTTATATATAGTATTGATTATACTCTTAAAAACTTTTTCTATGATAAAGATTGTTGTTGCTGTCATTAGAAAAAAAATTTAGATCATATATTTTTTGTTATATTGTTGGAGTCATTGAAATAGATAATCATGGTTAGTTTGGTTTGTTATAATTTGAAAGCAACAAACATTTATATTTTTATTTTTAATCAAAATTAAAATTTCATATAAAAACGCGGTTCATAATTTTCGAACGTTAGCTCAATAAAAAGAGTGGAAAGACGGGCACGTGAGTTCCTGTCTTTTCACTACTTTTAATAAAATAAGTCATGTTCAATTAAGACCAGTTCTTTTATTTTATTTTTTTCCTAAAATTGCAATTTGTTGACTTAAGTTGTTAACTGCAAATCAGGGTAATAGTTATTTTGGTTCCTAAATGTATAAGAAATAGTTATAATAGTCTTTTAATATGTCAAAGTTACAAAATATTCTTTGATTGTGACTTTATTAGTCAAAATAGTCTGTGGCATTAAAATAACATCTCAATGCTGACATTAACTCTTTTCATATAAACACTGATGTGATAGTAAGTAAATACTTATAAAGATTGATATTGTAATCAGTAAGTATATTGAATGAATAATACGACAATATTAACGATGTATTTTAATATAACAGACTATTTTGACTAACATAGTGCACAATCAAAGACTATTTTAAAATACGGTCAACCTACAACTTGGGAAAGCAAGTATCCGAATACGTTTTCATTTCTCAAAATCAAATATTCAATTAACTGAATAAGCAAACGGGTGCAAGTTGATTGAGAAATCAAAAGCAAAAACAAGTACACATCAATATCTAACATGCAGTTCTTGCATTAACATATTACAACTTCATTCATACATTTTAAATACTCTATTCGAGAGGTAGCTGTATTGATTCTAATTTTGGGTCGTTTTCGGAGGGAGTGTGAGGAAAGTGGTAGGGAATGAGTTGTCAACTTCCTTCTAGATCGATATATATTGTTGTGATAGTGTTGGAAAATGTCTGCATAAATTTCCTACAAATTTAAAATAGACACTTAACGGAAACATAAAATGACACAACAAATTAATTGTAACGTGGAAAACCTTCTCAATGTGAATGAGGTAAAATTACGGGACTCGTAAGCCTCTTAACTCCCCAATATAATAATAACGAGAATACAAATCTTCATCTTTAGATGGACCTAACTATATATCTCAATTTGTAGATACAACTATCATAAATTGACTCACTGTATTTTTCTCTTTGAACACTGTGATTCTCTGTATTTTTCTCTCAACTATCTTGTGAGGATTCTCTATTTTTCTCTTTACTCTCTGAATGAGGATTGTTGTTCTGTTGTCGTACATCGTTTCTGAAGTTCCTACCCTATTTACAGAGGGATATGAACCAGAAATATTAAATACAGGGCCCTTAATTTCCAATTGTTGTTGCACCGTCTTTGACAAATATTTCTACCAATTCCCAATATTTTTCAAATTGACAAAGAGATCAAAGAATAACAAATCAAAAGTTGAAAAGGAAAGATTGCTTGAAAGAGATTAGACTTATCTTCAATCTTGAGATTCATTCTGAAATATTAGATAGAAATCACAAATACATTCAAGCCTCCACCGTATCTTTGACACATGTTTAAAGGTATTTACAAAGTTCATGTTCACCTTAACGTGATCAATATGATATAAGAGAGAAAGAGTGATAAGTGCTCAAAAGTAATATCTTTCTTGTGTTAAAATAGGCATTTTAGTGATTTGTCTTGTAAGTTATCTAAGAAAAAGCAATCATTTGTTGTAATTTCATCATTTATGTTTTCCATGCCTTACTCTACTCAACTTGTGCAGGAAACGACATGGAAATTAAAGGACCAAGGAACCACTTTCTAAGCCAAGCAAATCTTGCTTAAGCGAGAATGTTCCAGGGAGAAACTCTTCACCTCGCAGCCAACTCGCTTTCAGCTCGCTCGTGATAAAAAGGCATCTCGCTTACGCGAGATTTGTGTCGAGAGCAATTCCCATTTCGCAATTTCAACTCGCTTCCCAATTCGCCCAAGCAAGATTTGAAGAATGAAGCTAACTCGCTTAAGCGAGATCAATTCGCTTAAGCAAGATTTGTGTCGAGAGCAATTTCCAATTCGCTTTCCAGCTCGCTTAAGCGAGATTCAGCAACTTCAGGGGATAAGGTCCACGTGGCATGGCTTCATTGGACAAAATGGGATTTTAGGCAGTTCGCTTAAGCGAGATTTCACGGATTTGGCCCATATAAATAGTTTTCTCTTCTCTTTCCAGATTTCACTACTGTTTTATTCATTTTCTCTGCACTTTAGAGAGAGAAATAGGGCATTTCTAGAGAGCAAATGTAACTCCCGTTTATTTTATTTTATTTTTGGTAGAGTTTAGAGTCCTATTTAATTGATTTATGTGATTATGTGATTTGTTTATTTAATTAAATGGTT
>Ga0315914_1004276_pt1 | contig 21387 bp, 8 predicted proteins | sample MpolenodulesMG_FD_203920 | JGI IMG/M metagenome (GOLD analysis project Ga0315914, IMG submission 203920) | Medicago polymorpha root nodule microbial communities from Los Angeles, California, United States - elongated nodules | ecosystem: Host-associated > Plants > Roots > Nodule | place: USA...
GACAGAGCTAGAGCATGGTTTTACTCCCTACCTAATGGTTCTATTACCACATGGAATCAACTACAAGTATCCCTTGCTATTAAGGTAATTTATCCCGTGGAATGTATAAACAGTAGCTGTGAAATATGGGAAAAAATTAATTAAAGGCAGAAATTGAAAAATTGATTGGTTAAATATATAATAGGGTTAATATGTCTTTACCCTTTGTAATTTGGGCGAGTTCCGGTTTACTCCCTGTAAAAAAAAAAAGTTTAGATTCCAACCTTGTAATTTGGAGATTCTTTCGAAATAGACACTGTAATTTGAAGATTCTTTCATTTTAGACCCTGAGGCCATCTGACTGTACAAACATGATGACGTGGCACACTGAGTCAGCATTTTTGGATGATGTGGCGCGTTGACTATATAATTAATTTTGTTTTTAATTTTTTTTATTTTCATTTATATTAATTTAAAAATAAAAAAATAAAAAATTGAAAATTAATTTTAAAAATAGAAAAAAATTCAGATTATTTTTTTTCAAAATTGAAGAAATAAGAAGAAAAAAAATCAGATTTTTTTTTTAAATTTAAAAAATTCGAAAAATCAGAAACAAATTCAGATTTATTTAAAAAAAATAATCTGAAATTAAGATTTTGAAAATGAAAATAAAATCGATTTTTTGAATTTCTTACCTCGATCTGCAAAAAAGGTATACTTTGTAAAAAAAATTAATCTGAATGAAAGAAAAATACAATTAAAGAGGACAGTAAAAGAAACTAAAGTAAAATAGAAAATAAAAACATGATCCTATAAAAATATGATCCTACAGTAGTTTCCTAGACATACAAATTAGAAGAATATATAAAACTTTTTTTTTATTTCTCGAACAAGATTCAAGAATAATATTATTTGTTAAAAGAAGAGTAGTATGTATGAGGATCTGCTGGTAACAAAAGTGATAAAAGCGATTATTTCATTTGTTTTTGGAATAGTTCTTTTTATTTATTGGATTTTTTTTCCAGATTATATAATTTTCAAAATTTTATTTTCATATTTTAATCTGAATTATAAAAAAATTATATTCAGATTTTAATCTAAATTAAAAAAAATTATTTTCAGATTTTTGAAATTAATATAATTTCATTTATATAATTTCATTTATATTATTTTTTATTTTTAAAAAATAGGCAAAATGACACGTGTGCCCTTAAAAAAATAAAAAAACAAAATTAATTATACAGTCAGCGTGCCACATAATCAGCATTTTGTCAAGTGGGATGGCCTCAGGGTTAAAATCTTAAATTACAGAGTTGAAATCTAAACTTTTATTTCTACAGGGGATAAACCAGAACTCGCCCAAATTACAGGGGTAAATACATGTTAACCCTATATAATCCTTTATTATCCTTATCCTTATTTCCTAATCTTTGTTAACACTGCTAATTACCTTCCAAACCCTAAACCTAAACCTTTTAGGCGCCAATACCTCATATAACATGCATTAATTATTCTCCAACTAATTTCACTCTTTACAACGCAGGTTTCAAATTGCTTCTTCCCACCAAAAATCTGTCATTAATCTTACATAGTATGCGTCCATTTATATTCCAACTATCTATTTAATTTTTGTGTATTTCCCCATGCAGACTGAATTTACATCTTAAGCTTGCTCTTCATCTCTGCATATAAATACATGCTTGCCTCACCACTCATGATCCACGTCTAACCTCTAACTATACCTCTAACAGTGTGAAATGGCGAATAACAACCTTCAAGCATTGTTGTCTTACCATTTCTTGACTGGTAACTATCCTTCATCAATATGTTTATTTTTTTCGTTCTTATTTGATCCCTTTGTACTGATAAAATCTTTTATTTTGTAAATAGGTCCCTTTAATGATACTCACCGAATTCCGAATATGTGATTTGCAGCAACGCTTAATCGAGCAAGGTGATTCATCGAAATCTGATGTGAAGTCAAAGGACGAAGAGATTACACAAAGTAGCAAAGTTGTCGGGAAGAGACTGTCTGACACCGTGGGATCTGACATGGTCGAAGATGATGCTGGTCTTTTATCAACTAACAAACCAGTGAAGGTCATGTGCATTAAGACCGAGAAGGATTAGTATGATTTGAGAAGAATGGCGGCCAACTATTTATTTTTCTGCAGGGTGTTTTGAATTTTTTGGATTTGTGTTCTTTTTAAGTTTTTTGGATTTTGGCGTTGTAAATTGAATTGATCTGAATATTGGTTGTGGCTCTAAGCCCTTTTTGATGAACTATGTTTTCTGAGATATATTAATCTATCTATGATATATTGAGTGTTGTTGGTTGTGGCTCTAAGCCCTTTTTGATGAACTATGTTTTCTGAGATATATTAATCTATCTATGATATATTGAGTGTTGCTCTCAATGAAATTGGCAATGGCTAATTTATCAATTTCAGTACTTATAAAAATAGAATGTCAGTTACCTGTTTAATTATTTGCTAGGTTTTAGTGAGGTTGTTGATCAAGGAAAACATCATCTTTAATATTCTGGTATTGGTTTGTTGTAGTCTTTGTTTGTAACCAAGAGTGATTCGATTAATGAAATAGTCTAAACTATAATATAACTTCAAATTAAAATTTTAAGCTCACATGTTGTTAATCAATCTAAACTACGGTGATCGAATGTCGTGTATACATCAAGCAGCTCAAAACGTTGATATATTTCTTAATTGACTTTCTGGTATATATAAGTTGGCTATTTAATGCCAAAAATACTGATTTTTTTTTTATACACCAGAAAATTTTAACCTTTTTTTTTGAAGTAAATTTTTTTAACTTCTTGATAATGTGTCAAAAATAATGATATATCAAGGCAGCCCTATGTAATGTTTTCATATGACATTGAACATTTATTTTGCTTTCAACTGTCAAAAATAATGATATATCAAGTCACTTATATTCTTTTTTTGATAGGTCACTTATGCTTATTCTCTTTTTCAATTTTCAATTCGTCAATATTTTTTCCCTCCTATTTTCAATTGGTCAATCTTTTTTTCCTATTGCAGACAAAGAAGAAAATATCATTGTTGCTACAAAACATAAGGTACTCAATGTTACCTGTAATAATCCAATATCTTTCTAAGTATTTAATTGGAGTGGTGCTCAATGTAATTAATGGTACAGGTGCCTTCACTTTTCTTACAAATGTGGTTGCCATCATATTAATTGTACACTATTAGGCAGGTATTAATTAATGAACGTGTATATGGAAAGTATCACTTGGTACATCTATCCCCATCCCCATGATATAAAGCTTCACGTTTTATGAAAAGTTAACTCATATATTCTAAGCTGAGTTTTGCAGCTTCATACACTTAGCACACTATATCAAAGTACACAAACTGATAACTCATTCACGAATTATATGATCTCAGGCTAACAACAATCACTTAAGCAGGTTGAAATATATCTTCTGCAGCCGGTTTTCTTACATGGTCAGTTATATGTTGCAGTATCAAGGGTGACATCAAGAAATGGACTCAAAATTTTGTTGACAGGTGAAAATGGTGATTGTATAAACACTACTAAAAATGTAGTGTATAAGGATGTTTTTTAGAACATGTAAGCATTTAACAATGATTTGACAATATAATCTTCCCTTTTTTAGTCATCACGCTACATTTTATGTATAACATTTTATTTTTGATCTATTTTTTTGCGTTTTATAAATATAAACAATGTATATGACCCGTACGGCAGTACGGGTAGACGATCTAGTTATAAATGTTAAGCTTTCCAAGCTAACAGTAAACTCTAATCACCTAAAGTTTTCCTTTCTTAGCTAACATTAAATCCAAGCTAACCTTCCAATTAACTGACCACTAAACCCTGAAGCATTTATAATGACATTTCATATACCTATGTGCAGTAGATAGGGTTTTGAAACTCTCATCCCCTTATTTACACACATAACTATGATTCAAACTCTTAGAGAAACTTACCACCACTACTTCTTTTCCCCTCTCTCTCTCTCTCTCTCTCTCTCTCTCAATGTATCAGCACAAACCCTTTTTTTCTTCTTCTTCTTCTCAAAAACACACACAAACCATTCTTCTACCTTCATTTTAATAATTTTTCGATCTTCCCCCACTAAAGTAAAAGCATCATCGTCTTTCATCTCTTCATTCTCTACAAAACCCACTCGTTTTGCATCACGCCGGATTTGCACCACCACTATTGACCATTGCGTCGGAATTCGCTCTTCACCGCGCCAGGGTTGCTGTCAAAAGCTTTTTATATTTTGCAAGGTTAATGGTTATTTTCAACTTTTGTATTCCTCATTTGTAATACTCAACCATTCATTGTTATTCATTTTGATCTTTGTTTGGTTATTTGTTTATTCATTTACGGACAAAATCACAAGGGCTTCAAATTTCATCCAAACTCCAACTCAGCGCTCTTTGTTTGGTACCATTTACACATAACCTTCAATATCAGTTATGATTCTCACATTTCTTCAATCAGTTTTATGTTTTTAATTTGATTTTCGTGTTGATTTTAATTTTGTATTCCTATTTAGTGATTTTGAATTGTTGATTTCAAGTTTTTGTTGATTTCTGATTTTACTAACCCTATTTTGAAAATATTAAAACCCTGATTTGAAAATAGAAAGACCAATTTCTTCACTTCCTTTCTTAGCTGCAAGGTTTCAACTTCAGTCCTTTCTTTTGAATTTTATTTCAACCTTTCCTCAATATTTTCAGTTTTGGTATGAATTTAGATGACAAGAGAGGCAACAAGAGAAATTTAGTCTGGGACCCTCATTTGTTAAATTTCTAATTTCAAAGGTTTTGGCATGTAGAGGTTTCACAAAATATATTTTATTGTTTCATTTTTAATATACTTAATTCTAATTGAGATTCATTGATGTTCTTCCGTTTTTTTCTTCCACTATCTATAGGATATGAGAATCTCATTCACCTGAAGAAGGAAGAAAATGTGTGGCTTTGTATGTTTTTTCCTTTTTGTGATTGTTGTTTTAATTATGATTTTAACATTCTCTTTGATAAAATTTACTTCAACCAACATTGGTCTCTGCACACGTTTCATTCATTGTCTAATCACTTTAGTGCCTTAGGGAAATTGTTGAGGTAGAGTTTGCTTAAAGTTTAGAAATTAGAGAAGTCGTGGCTAATTTATACTCATTTCATTAGATATGGTTTTTTTTTATTATAGACGTTTTCATCCTTTTCATGTTGTTTATTTGTACTCCTACCTATGTTTTCGCAATTGATGCAGCTTTTGATCTCTTTAGGGCAATTAATACTTCAATACAAATGTGGAGGGTAAGGTTATAGACTGTGGAGGGTAAAGTTGCTATGTTTTAAGTTTTGTGGAAATCAAATTTGTATATTTTTAAATTGTGGATTTTAATTCCTTCACATATCGTTCTCATTCTGCTATGCAATTTTTTGTCATTCTTCCTTTCATTTATACTTTTGGTTAAGTTTTGGCATTTATAATGCGTCTTCGAGAGGTTTTTTCTTCATCATCTTTATTTATTTATCTTTTTTTTCCGTTTTTTGTTCTACCCGCATGTTGTCATAATCCGAAGAGCATTTTTTAGCGTCAAAAAGTAATATTTTGTGTAGATGTTTTTTCTTCTTCTTTTGTTACTGGAATATTAAGAGAGGGAAGTCATGAGGATTATACTCAGCTCTTTGTTTTCGCAGAGTGATTAAAACTTCTAACAAGACTTGGGTAATGCCAAAAATCTGTCTTTAAAAGAAATAAGATCAGGTTTTGATTAGAAATGGGCTTGGATTCAAAAGGAAATTGAATTTCAGATGCGTGCAAATTGCAATGTGTGTACAACTCATGATGAGTGAACTTAGACAAAATGTGTTGCTTCAATGTTACCTTTCACTGTTATGTTTTTGAAAGTATGTTGTTCATCATTTTTATGTCTTTTGGTTTAGGACAGGCTTTATAATGTGTTAAATAAGTTACTAAAGGTGGACTTTTTCTATTGTAAATTTTTTGACCACTTTTTAAGTAAGAATAAAAGTAGACTAAAGGTTATATTTATGCTTATTTTACTTTTTAGTTATAAACATGATTTATATGGTTAAAAACTGGGTTCACTATAAATTAGCTTATATTTATACTTATTTTACTTTTTATTTACAAAATGTAAGCAAATAAGTTTAATAAATTATGTTTTTATATATGTTAAAACTAAAATGAAAATTTTGGCGAGATTTAAATATCATTGAAGGACATATTAAGATTCATTTTATTACGATATTGTATGTTTAATAATCTAATTTGTGTTTATTGATAGACTTGTATATCACACGGGTAAGACCCGTTCGTCGCACGGGTTGAATGTTTAGTTAAAGGGGGCTTTTTATGTAGGGCTTTGTGTTTTGTGGTTTAATTGACACCTCTAGTCATATGTGATGTCCAAGACACCAGGAATGTCTTACTAGATGTCCTGGACACTAGTTATAATTATGTAGTACAATAAACAGTAATAAAGTAAAGTGCAGGGAAGGAAGAACACAGGAGATTTGGTAACCCAGTTCGGTGCAATGTCACCTACGTTTGGGGGCATCTATGCCAAGAAAGGAAATTCACTATAACATTTTTGGTTCGTAGTCGTATGTTAACAAACCTTGTTCACTACCTTGACACCTGAACACTAACCGTGAATTTCTATCCAAGACTCCCCCTAGATATGAGATTCAATCTCACTTCCTCTCAATCACAGAACCCATGATTTCAACAATGATTACAATCAAATAGGTGAAACACTCAAACAAACAAAACCTACTCTTGCTAGAAGCACTAGAGCGGTTTACAAATAATAAAAACAACTCAACTACAGTATAGCTTAATGCATCAAGGTGATATAAAGAGAGACTTACAAGTAATAAGGGCAAACACGAAACCCTAAATGACACTCTTTCAAAATGATGGCTTTGAATCATTTCAATACATTTGAGTCTTCCTTAACGGGTGGAGCTTTGTATGGGCCAAGTTGGGCCACGACCCACCCGCCCAAAAACAAAACAAAATTTTTTCTATAAGGAAATTACTTAAACATCCATTGCTATTAAATAATAATATAAATGGCCCACCCTCTTCACTACTCAAGCACGTGTTAGCGGAAAACACTCGGTGTGATTTAGTCCAACATTGGATAGATAAGATTCTCGAGAAGAGTTTATAAAGATGAGGTACTCCTCACCTTACAAGCCAGTTTTGTAAGGATGAGTTAGGCCCCGATTTTCGTTAAATGGTAGCAGAGTCTATCAGGTCTATCATTGGACTTCCTTCATCCTCCACGCTTCAGACTCATTAGGCTAGGCTGAAGCGTGATGGGGTGTGTTAGCGGCCAACACTCAGTAAGATTTAGTCTAACATCGGATATATAGGATTCTCGAGAAGAGTTTATAAAGAGGAGGTACTCCTCACCATACAGGCCAGTTTTGTAAGGATGAGTTAGGCCTCGATATTCGTTACATAGAATCAAAGCCTATCGGGTCCATCGTTGGGCTTCCTGCATTGTCCACACTTCAGGCCCATTGGGCCGGGTTGAAGCGTGAGGGTGTGTGAGCGGCCAATACTCGATGGGATTTAGTCCCACATCGGATAGATAGGGTTCTCGAGAAGAGTTTATAAAGAGGAGGTACTCCTCACAGTACAAGCCGATTTTGTAAGGATGAGTTAGGCCTCGGTATTCGTTAGAGCACGGCTCTTCCTTCCCCCAATCACTTAAAACACACGCAATTTTCAACTTCAATTTCCCTCTTCAACTCTTTTAACGTAATGTTTGTTCCGCTTTCAATCTACTCAATCGGCGTTGTCATAGCTGAGGTGAAAGCCCTCGTCGCAATCTCTCTTACTCCCTGCCTCAATTTTTTCACTTCGAATTTGAAAGTCAATTTCTCGTCTCTTGTTGATTTTTTAATTGATAAGTGTTTTGTTGTTGTATGTCTATGTCTTTGTTGATTTACTTTTTTGTTGTCATCATTGTTGCTTCAGATATCCTTCATTAGCATTTCTAATTTGATTAATCTATTTTTGCTTCCCTTAATTGCAAAGTGTAGACTAATTTCTTAACCTTTGGTAACAAAACAAATGAGAATATAATTAAGGATAAAACATAAGATAAATATTTCAGCTAGCTCTTGTTGTTTTCCCATTTCTTTTTTTTTTTTCCACTTATTTGAACAGGATGAAGTGTTATAAGAAAGTAAAAGCAATGTGGCCAAATAATTTTGTATTTATAAAGTTTAAAATTGACCTTTCATACATATATGCCAATTACTTATGTTAAAGGATAACATATGTTTTCGGATTATTAGGACTAACTATTCCATTTCTAGTCGAAGAAAACTAAAATAAAACTATAAAATATTCATCAATAAAATTATATTGTATTTTATTGTTTATTTTAGCGGCCCATCCGAGACTTTTTTTATAGCTCCGCCACTGTCTTCCTTTATATAGCCAGAGAATGCATGAGCTTGATCTTCAATCGGGCTAAACAAATCAGCATACCAAAACGTATATTTGGTCTTCACAATCTTCTAGGAGCAAATATATTGTTTCCTAAATGTTTAGGAGATTAACGTCAAAAACACGACATAGGCAAACCGACATGAACAAGCTTCTAGAAACACAAGTCTCTTGGAGAACAAGTTAAATGAGTTATATTGTCACCTCTCAGGATGAGTTATTAAGACGCCATTGAAGTAGGGAATGCAAACTTAACACTCAATGAGTGAGATCTCAGTAGATGGAATAAGATGATACGTAACTTTTCGGCGGAGATGGAAAATAGGATGTGGACAGTGTATTCGGATCTTCAAAAATTAATTCACATGTAACATTGAACTTCTTTAATAGAATGTAATGGCCAAGATTAAGTTAACACGGAGATATAACAAGCCAGTATTTTGAGGGATAATCGAAATTTTTGGGTTGAGAATTACCTTAGGGTTCTGTCATATGGAAGCCCGAAATCATTACTAAGAATTTAAGAGTGTAGTTTTAATATCAAAGAGATCTATGTTTTCGTTCAAATTTATCTTAAAGATGTAATCTGGAAACTTTATATGGGTAACTCGTTACCGACTAGACCAAATTATGGGAACCAAAGATGTCTTAGAAGAGATCGCAAGTATGATTACTACTATGGACAAGAATGAAAGAGATAGAAGTAAGCCTCAAACAACCCGAGGACCGAATTAGGCAATTGTACCAAATTATTTACCAAGTGATAAGTAGAGTATCGTATCCACATGGATTGTTGTTTTGTCCAAACAATTCACATTACTTATTTGAGAAAAAAATAATAATAATAAAAAAGTTAAGGGTTTAGAGTTTGAAAAGTTAATCTGTTTGCAGCATAGTTATCTATTTGGTTACATAGTGAAGCACATGGAGTATATGATCCATTCCCTTATAGTGCTTCCAAACAGGTTGATTAGTGATCCACTTCAAAGCTCCCATGACTTTGATACAAAGTGAACCATTGTTTCACTGAAAAGTAAAGCATTAAGTTGTATAATTGATAGAAGGGCAAGCACACCCTATAAAGGGACTTGCATTGCTGTTTTTTAAAGAGGAAAATCTAGTGGTGAAGAATTGTTTTTCCAAGAGGAAAATCTAGTGGTGAAGAAGGGTATGTAGAACAAACCAGTAAAAAAAATTAATTATTATAGAATCATAATATTAAAATTTTGAAAAAATGAATGGAATGACAAAGATAATCGTAGATAAAAACAGCAAAGTATTTGCTATTTAAATTATGTGATACGAGCTAACTAATTGAACCGAAATATTTCGTATTGAACTCGAGTTGTATATGTCGAGCATAACAAATTCTCGATGAGCTGAGCAAAATTCATTTTTGTTCAACTAATTCCCATACTTATAAATAAGCAGGGCCGTTCCTACAAATCCGGAGGTTCAGTTCTGCAAGTGAAAAGAGGTCCATAATAAAATAAAAATGTATTTTTTTAAAAGAACAATGTTCTATTTAAATTTTTCAAAAGATAAATACAAGGTATCATATATATGCGGTACATCTAAAGGAAAAAATCACTATCGTATACATGAGGAATCTCAAACCACCCTCCCAAAAAAACACCAACCTAACACTTATTAGTATTACTAAGCTATAATTTTATTTTTTTAGGCTCATACCTTAGTAAGACCCAACTCCATTGAACTGTTTACACACCCTAAGATCTGGCTCTTCAGATAAGTATAACCTTTTCAACAATAATTTCACAAAGAAGAAAAAGTAAAGAGTATTGATACGTTGACACACTTCATTTGTACACACTTTTTTACACCCACACCAATGTGCGACACGTGGCATTTTTTGTGTGTGTATGTGAACAGTGAACTGTTAACAAACAAAAAAAACAGGAGAAAAAGAAAGAACCGTGAAAGCCTCTCTCTTCCTCCCTCCCCTCTGTGTTCTCTCCTCCACCTCCTCAGTCCTCACAACCCACTCAACCGGCGGCAACCGTTTTCCTTACAATCTTCGATCATGACCATATTAATTCATCAGCTCCGTACCAGTGTCTTCCTCGTGATCTTCTGTCCTGACCTTGTTCACCTGGTCTACCGTCATGGTCTTAGGATCTTGTAACCAAAACGACTTCGGCCACGGTGATTTCTAAGAACTCAATCGGATCAAAATTGTTAAGTTAAGCTTTCACCATATCCTCCATCACAGACACACACAAGTCCCACCGAGGTTTTGCATCAAAAGAAGAGGGGCCATTCATTGTGCTTGAGAAAGGAAAGATTTGAATCAAATTGAAAGGTCGGCGTAGACGATGATGACGGAGTAGCGAATGCGTGAAGAGAGAAACATAAGACAGGTTTTTCACTTGGTTTTTGGGTGGTTGATAATGTTGTTGTTGGTGGCGTTTTTGGAGAGAAGGAAGAGGAACGGGAGACACAAAGGAGGCAGGAAGGTGAGAGGAGAGAGAGTGGTTGTTTTATTTTTATTTTCTTTAATTTTTTATTTTATTATTATTTTGACTTTTTAATCAAAAAAATTTACAGTGAGACTTTACAACAAATCTTGTTACCACGATGTGGCGTTCCTGATATGAATTTCAAGTACAGACTCACCAATGGTATGTCGTTTCCCAAAGGAAACAAGTGGTTTCCTAAGGAAAAAGAATATCTTACCTATGCTTTTGCTCCGGGGAGCGAAATCCCACCCAACATGACCGACGTGTTTAGAAATGCATTCACACAATGGTCACAGACCACTCGGGTCCTAAATTTCATGGAGACAACATTATACGATGATGCTGACATTAAGATTAGATTCTACAATATTAATTACAATGATGGGGTTGATGATGTTGTGGTGGGTGACACGGTTATCAATCTTGGTTCGAATGTGAATTCAGGTTTGATACGTCTGGTTGCTTCAAAGTACTGGGTGTTGCCAACTGACACCTTCATGTGGTCATGGGAGAACAAAGAATTCGATTTGGAGACGGCGACGATGCATCAGATAGGTCATCTGCTAGGACTTGATCACTCTTTTGATAAGGAGTCTATTATGTATCCAACCATATTGCCATTACAACAAAGGAAGGTGCAGATAACAGATTCTGATAACCAAGCCATACAACAAATGTATACGGCCACCACTACCGAAGCCACTACTACCAATGTGAACTCTGACAATGGTGGGTGCTTCACAATGTTTGGATCCAATTCTGGTCTCCTTACATATTTGTTCCTTGGATTTTCTTTTGTGGCTCTCTTCAACTAGCATCTTAAGTTATCCTTTAATTTTGGAGACGCTTTTTTAATTTGTGTACTACTTTACTTCATGTGCCGTTTTTCGTTAATGCTTAATATGTTATGGTATCATAATAAATCTATTGGAATTAAAAAATAACTACAATATATTTATGAATTAGCAATATTAGATAAATGTTACTAAAATGTCATAAATTTGATTTAGTAACATTTTAACAAGATTCTCTAAGAAAAAAACAATTGTTAGATAAATCCTCTATTTTAGCAACCAACACCTTTTCACTTGGACACAATTACCCTTGTTTTTATTTTTGGGAAAATTAAAAGTAAAGGATCTAAATGTAATTTTCACTTAATGTCAGTTTTTTCATTTTTTTTTTCTCATTTCATTTTTTGAGACCTTCTCCTTCTCCTTCGTTCTCTTTCTTCCTTCTCTCTTGTGACCTACCATTTCGCTGAAGACCTTCTTCTTTCTTGCACATAATTGTTTGCTCCTACAACACCTTTAACCATGAACATCGACACACCCAATCATTTCTTTTGCTTATTTAATTCACTGAAATTTATTCAATTGTTTTTTTGGTATAATAATTTTATAAATAGGTTAGAATATCATATAATCAAATTAGTTATCACAATCTTGCTATTGTTGAATCCAGCAATTATGTATTCCTATTGAATTTGAGAATGGCCTGGAGAAAGAGGGACGAAGGAAAATAAGGATTGAATATATTTTACACCAAGAGAGTTAGATGCTTGAATATTTAATTCATTGAGATGCCAATAAACCTATAGCTACGACCCCTTTTTAGGATTGCAGAGAAACAAGCATCTTCCATTTCGAATTGTAAACAAGCATGTTGGATTATTTTTTCTTAAAATAAATCATGTTTAAATAGACCCAAATTCAATTTATATTTTTTTGAACAAGAAATTCAATTTATATTAATACAACTAGATATCTTCTATTCCACTCAAGTATAAAAACGATAATTTTGGACAAATAAGATTAAAAAAATGTCAACAATAATAAAATAGTTTAAATAACGTTATAAAAAAAAAAAGGCAATGAAGGTTAGCACATTTGATATGGAGTTAACTTACTTGCATGATTGGTCGTGTGTTTAATTCTCGTTGTTAGCGTGATTAGGGTGATCTATAATTACCTCTACTGATATTTACTGATCTTTGAGGTCTACTCTGACCTTGGTGAATGCATGAAGCCCAAAACGATAAAATAAATTAAATGAAGGGAGACAACATATAAAAAAATAATTACTTCGAAAATATTTATATTCTCCTTATATATAAGATACACATACATTTTTAACATTTATTTTACTAAATTAATGAACTGAACAAATTTTCCGGTGCAACGGGTTTCAAACTAGTAACACAATCATAACATGTGTTAAACTGAATAATGAACTGCCACGTCACATAGTGGTGTGACAATGTATCATGTATTTATGTGGACCAAATCTTTATTTTATTTTATTTTTTTGACAAATAAATCTTAATTTGTTTGTACTATCCATTTCATTAAAGTATTTCTTTTTAAAAATAAAATAAAACACGCCAGTTTTCTGAAGCTGAGATTCATTTTTTTCTTTTAAAAAGGTCAAAACATTGTACTAAAGATCTACAATCGTCTTTAATTATATTCAAAATCAAACTAAATAATTTCCTTTGAAAACCTATTGATTTTCTAAAAACAAGGATCTAAATATCGAATGTCATATTTTAGAAAATCTTTCCACGCAATGAGTTTTCAACTTGATTCATACACTCCATAAAACATACGTAGTGTATGAGTATCAAATTCCCATGGCAGCATCATTAATTACAACCTTTCCAATCCAAAAGTAGAGAAAAGTAAACATATATGACTCTACCAAACAAGACTAAGCCATAAACTGGGATGACAGGCTAAGAATACACCAATGGCATCAAGCCATACTCCTTCTGATTGCCAACCAAGTCCTCTCAATGATGCGTCTTCAAAGTCGTCATATCAACAACTAAGGCTCTATGAAAGTCTGGGATTCCCACCCTAGATTTTCCACATGGCGAAGTAGAGGATACAAACATGGAAAATGATGTTAAAATAAACATTTCACGTGTAAAATTATCTGTTGCACAAATAGCCTAGATAAAGGTTGTCAAAATCAAGATTTTGCTTCAGGTCGAAAGAGAAGAGCAAAATCGACAATCGTAAAATCGCAACCAAAATCGAAGGATTTTACTCAACTACTTTGGTAGAATCGATATAAGAATTTGTAAAATCGCAATCAAAATCGATGGATTTTACAAAAAAATAAAAATAATGATACTAGATATATGTTATAAATGGTATATAGTCATAAATGACTTAGTTTATAAGAAATCGTAAAATCACAATCAAAATCGATGGATTTTTACCTATTTTAGGATTCTACCGTTGATTTGAGTCGTTGAAGGTGAAAAAAGTCGCAAAATCTTGGACTTTAGAAATTAAGTCGGGATTTTGACAACAATAGCCCAGATGCATACTACATAAGTGTGACCTAGTTCCAACTGAACGTCACATGCGACTGTATGAATACAATGCAACTCCAATTGGACGTCGCATGCTAATGATTCTTGGATTAATATCGCACCATGGATCAATACCATAGAGCTCTATACCTCACTAATGTGTGTTATTCATCTGATAAGCTGGCGATTTTATCCAACCAACAATTTATAGTTTTTTAATCCCATATGGTTAAGGTGGTCTCCCATATGGTTAAGGTGGTCTCCATCCGACAGATCTCGTGCAGTCTCCATCTGATGACATACACGTATTATGAAATATATGAGCATACGAATCTCAAATCTATGCTATAACAACTTATGTATCTCAATAACATATGTATTAGAATATAAAATATTCACTGTATAAATTATTAGAATATAAAATATTCTTTGTATATTCTCATTATTGCTCTGATACCATAATAGAATCATGTCTCATCTTTTCATTATGCTCTAATGTGTATTTATACAATGATATTGTCTTGGACCTCAAGTATCTCTAACTTGGGCATCAAGTATATTGGACATCAAGTATTTTTAACTTGATCCTCAATAATCTTTAAATAATATCTAATAATTTATACAAAAAATATTTTATATTCTAATAATATCTAATAATTTATACAGTGAATATTTTATATTCTAATAATATGTAATCTTAATGACATGCTTGCCATACATATACTCATAATCGCATGAAACAACTTTGCAACACATACATCACTTTGAAAGCACAAATATATCCCAACTTGGCAAAAAGTTTCACTCAGCATTGCGTATTCATATACAAAATTCCACTTAAAAAAACTAATAACTTAAATTACAGGTTACCATTTTTTTTTCCGGATTGAAAAGTAACTTTACCCAAATATAAATATAAATAATGCTTGAAATTCAACTGGTATGACCTACTGCATTGAAGTGTTTTATTTTCTCATCTAACATTTGCAGTAAGAATAGAGACTTAGTCTTTGAGTCAATATATCCATGTTCTAATAACTATAATAATAACTCTTACAAAGCAATTCAACTGGTGAAGATTGTTATTATCTCACCTAACATTTGTATTTGGTGTTTCAATGAAATATCCATAGAAGAAAATGTTGGAACTTTCGCCACTATTAATTAAAAATCCAGACAGCATTATTAGTGGTGGGAGCATGGTCAGCCGGTTATTGCAGTGATTTAATTTCTCACCTCTTTTATTTTCAGTTGGTTGTTTCCACAAAACTTCCGTAAGAAGAAAAAGCAAAAACTTGAGCAACTTGAAGCAAAACTCCAAAGATAATTCATTATTAGTAGGGACCATTGTTTTTACAAACATTTTTTATCTTACAAACATACCCATACTCTTATTTTGCGAGTTACAACGTACAAGATGGCTGAAGTTGGGATTGAACTTGTCCTTGATAATTTGAGCTCACTCATTCAGAAGGATATTGGCCTATTTTTTAGGTTTCGAAAAAATATTTCATAAGTCTTTCAAGCTTGATCACTAGAATCAAGGTAATTCACTCACAAAGCTATCAAGGTTTGGCTGCTAAAGCTTAAAGATGATGCAAAGTTCTTCTCCCATTTGGTTTCGTCAGATGAAAAAGTTTTTTCGCTATTGCTGCTTTGTTTGCTCCTTCTCTAGCATTTTCGAGGGATTTCCGGATGGCCTTGCTACTTCTATCTATTTATGAGTCAAAGATACGTAGGCCTGAACCTACACAACACAAATTCGAAATTTTTTTGAGAGGATGAACTTACAAAAAAAAAATTGTTACTTTTTTTTAGATAGGATACAACAAAACTGAAGCAAAATTTTTAAAAACAAAGTAAACTTAGGAGTTAAAATTAAACTAAATCAAACAAAGAAAAAGAAATCTAACTAAACAAAATGGTGTTGAAAAATAAAAAACAGGGTCGACCCAATACATTTGTAGGCCTATAATGAATTTTAAACTGTGGCATTTTAAGTATGTTGACATAGAAACATACAAATTCATTTTAAGTTTGTGTAATTTTATTGGAGCTATGTCTCACATTAGATAATAGTATCGCTTGCAGTCAGAGTTTGAGCATTAATTCGTCAGATTGTGAGAGTCTAACTTTTTCAGTTAAACTCAATCTCATACTTTTTTAAACAAAAATACGATTTAATTAATTATATATTAAAAATAATATTTAATATAGACATTATTTGTAACATCGTAGACCCCACAAACAATTTTCCACGGACAATTCAATAAATAACAAATAAGAACCCAAAGGTGTCATGCATTATCAAATATACCAAAGTGCTTCATTTTAAGAATGTTTGAAGCTTTATTTGATTATGTTTATTATGTGGATTAGTATTTCACCCCAGTGGTCGTTTGGTTGACTGTCTGCAAATTTGTATGAAGGGGTAGACGGCTTGCAGGATTAGTTGATTTACATTTGCTTGTGGGTATGCTTGAGCATTAGCTTGAGAGCTACCTCGTCTCTTTTCTTTGGAGTCTTAATGTAGGGCTCTGATTAGGATGTTGGTCTTTTTCCGTTTATTTATCATACTTTTATGAGACTTGTTACTCATTATCTTCAGACTGGAGATTTTATTTGGTGATGTATTATGATACATGTGACATGGTTATTTTAGAGATTTTATGTCTTGATGAGATATTATGATATTATTCCGCTGCGATGTTTTGGAAAATTTATTTTTGCATCTTTTAGATTTATTGAAGATGTAGCATCTGAGTTTATTAAATAGTGTATTATTCGCATGATTTATCACTTTAAGGGTTTAGGGTGTTACAAAGAACATCAAGAACGAGAAAAGCAACAGATAATTCTCCTTCCAACAAAGGAAGTTCAAAGTATTTTCCAACGGAATTATCCATATCAGGCAAAGGGCCAATGTTCCTGATCAAAGCTACTCAACGACTCTATTTATGTTGGCACTCTTCTCCAACGTCTCACATATCATTAAAAATAGCCTATATAAAGAGTTGAAGACCTGAAGATCGGGCAACAAGACTCGACTATTTTTCTGTGCTAAAACTCTATCAAATAAAATAGCGCAAAACACTTAGGGTTATTTTTCAAGTTTATATCTTAGAAATCCTAAGGAGTGAGTCTGTTCATTTGTTCAGTTTATACCCATTAGTTAAAAAGAGTGTAAGAACAAATTAACTTGTTTCCAGTTGGTGCAAATATTTTAGAAAGTCTCTTGCATGCGTGCTTGAGCATATAAGTCTCTTGGTGAAACCTTAAGCACCTAGGAAGTTTCAGTTAGTTGTGATTGAGCAGGGTAAAGTCTTAAGTAGTTTTTCTTAAGCAATGGAAGTCTCTTGCAAGTGTTTTCCAGCAAAGAAGTCTTTAGGTAGAGTCCTATTGAGAAATCTCTTGGTGTGTCCTTGAGAAAATTTTAATCAGAGTGATTATAGTGAAATCCGTTAGAAGTGCAAGAGGACTGGACTACTCCTGTGTTGTAGGATGAATCAATTACTTTGTGTCTATCTTCTCTCTCTCTAACTCTTTATCTTTTATCTGTGTGTTATGTATTTCCGCTGCATTCTGTAACACCTTAAACCTTTAAAGCAATAAATCACGTAAATGATACAATCATATAAGGAATATAGATGCTACTTCTTCAATAAATCCAAAATGTGCATAATTAATTTTTCAAAACATCGCAGCGGAATAATATCATAACATCTCATCAACAGATAATAAAATTTCCAAAATAGTCATGTCCCATGTATCATATCACCAAATATAAATATCAAATATCAACATATTAAGTTATAATATCATCAAAACATGATAAATAGACGACAAGGATTGACACCTAATCAGAGCCCTAAACTAAGACTCCAACGACAAAGAGACGAGGTAGCTCCAAAGCTAGCCTCAAGCATACTCACAATCAAAGCAAGTCGTCTACTCATTCATACAAATAGGCAGGCAGTCAACCATACGACCACTGGATGTTAGATAACATTCCACAAATAAAGTACAATCAAACATAAGCATTCAAGGCTTTCATGCATAACACATATACATACTCATCACTCCTAGAATACTAACATCACATGAATATCATCTCCAATCCAATAAAAATCAAATTATCACGTTTCCATCATAGCATAGCAAGCATATTCATTCTTTAATCAAAATCATCGTCAAAAGCATAACACCTTAACAACATCAACCGATACAAGAATTTATCACATCATTCTTTATTTAGCTTAATCAATCTCAACAAATACAATTCATCATTTCAAAAATATAAGAAAAGAAATCATCGTTACAAAAGAAATCATCAAATCACATACATATAATTCACATTTCATTATTATCACCAAATGTACAAGTACCACCAAAATAACAAACATCAACATGTACACATTTCCACACAATTCACATATTTCATCGATTACATAGTCAAATATGACACGACTCAACAATTATCAAATGTATGCAATGTGCCTTGACACGACTCTATATGTTTATGGTACCAGTCGTCGCCTCTTGATACAAAACTGTATCATAATCGTCGTCGTTGTATACAAAATGTTCTAGTCGTCAACACTGGATACATAGTATCCTAATCGTCTTCATTGGATATAAATATCCTACTTGACACTTATGAATGCATGAACATATGACTCAATAAGACATATGTTCACCCAACAAATCGTCACCATTAACGTCGTCACTTTTCATACATGAATTCGTCATCAATATTGTCATCACTTTACATGTAAGAATTCATCATCATTAATAAATCATCATCATTAAAATCATCACCATAATCAACATCAACAACTATCACCTCAAGGAAACAATAACATTTCACAATCACCTTTTGCATAAAAGACGGATAACTAACCACGTCATGACATTCATCATATTAAACACCCAATCATTATTGATTCTCTCTTATTCTATCATGTTATCATTATTGATTCTCTTATTCTATTTTCACAAAATCTAACATTTTCCAACTATTTCACTGAAAGCAAGCATCTATGTACAAACACATCAGCAAAACATATCCACGTATCACATATGCGCACAGTAACTCATACATATACACATCATAGCTTGATTCCGCTTAATTTCAAAATTCACCTAAGTTCGTCTCATTTTCCCCATTTTCAAAAGAAAACCATTTTTCAAAGTAGGACCAAGTTATAGCTCATGTAAACCTTCCAAAACCATTTTAAAATCATTGTTATAGAAAATAAACCATAAACCTGTCATTTCCCTTTAGAAAACGAGTTTCGTAAAAATTATGTATTCTTGAACATTTTCAAATAAATTTCAATTTGATTCACAAAATCAATCTCAATTCAATCCATTTGATGTTTCAATAGGTTTAGAAAGCATAACAATAGTTAAACACATCAAAAGAAGCATTAATGAAAGTCTGGAACAACCCCCGATTTCCCAGAACACCAAAATCATGGGTGTTGTTACTAAGCAACTCGCCATGGGAAGCTCCAGCTCATCAAGCGAGCTACACCAGTAAGGTGTGCTCAGATTTTGGAAATTCCTGGCAATGAATTCATTGCGAACACTTTTGATGTCTGAGGTTGTAAGTTCTTTGTTTCCCTTTTGGAATCTTGCTTTAGTTCCTCCACAAAATTCATAAACTCCTTAAATGTGTCTTCCACTTCTTTTTGGTTTGTTGGAGCATAAGTCCGATAGAAATTTTCGTCCCAATACTCAGGTTACACTGCTTGTCCTTTAATGAAGGCAGGATGTTGTGTTTTGGATCCTCCTAGATAATTTACTTGTTCATTCATTTCATCTACGTCGTTAAAATGTCTGCGATCTGTATGATCTGATTCCAATTACGTACCTTTCAATTTCTTTGTCAGTATCTCGAATTGCTTTCGGAATAGCCTATTTCTAGCTAGTAAGTTCTCTTTCAGGAATTCATCTTGCTTACTTTTTTGAGGAGTCTCTTCACTACTATGAGGGTTGTAATCGTTTTGAGTCTAATTCTCTATTAACTCTCTGATTTCATATGTTGTTTTTATTTTTATAGTTCCCCCAACTGAGGCATCCAACAACATTCTAGTTGGTGTTGTCAATCCCATTGTGAAGTATAATATTTGTTCCATGTCCGAGTATTTATATCCTGGACATTCTTTTAGCAATATCTTGAACCTTACCCAAGCATCATACAATGTTTCTCCCTCAAGTTGCTTGAAGCTTGTTGTTTCCTTTTTTTAGTGCCAAGTAGTTAGTTGTTGGGAATTACATGACTAAGAACTTCCTTTTTAGCTGGTCCCAGGTGGTGATCGTTCCTCGCGACAGACATCAAGCCAGTCTTTTGCCCTTCCTTTGACCGAATATCCAAACAGTCTAAGTCTTTTGTCTGATTCGGATATGCCTACCGGATTTATGGTGCTTCATATGTAGAGAAAATGCGTCAGGTGAGCCTTACAATCTTCCAGATCTCTACCTGCAAACTGGTTAGTTTTCAAGTTTACAAGCACATTATTCTTTATATCAAACACGATTGGGTTTGCTGGTTCAAATCCCTGCGAAATCTCATCCAAGTTGTCCAGCCTCCCATAATCTCCTAGAGTAATGCGTGGATGATCTCCCATTTCTGAATTGTCCGACTAAAACTCTTGAAGTTGAACTGCTTTTTGTTCCTTTGTTGCAGTTTATACTGCTTTTCGAAGAACTCATTCAGTCTTGTCTATATCAGGATCAACTTGAAGAACTCTTGTCTTTGTTTTACGCATGTGCTAAAAAGAATTCTTAGTAGAATATTGCTCACAAAGATTAGTAAAATATCAACAATCCACGACAATGGCAAGTGTACCAAATTGTTTACCAAGTAATAAAGTGTAGGTAGAGGATTGTATCCACAAGGGTTATGGTTTCGTCCAAATAATTCACGTTACTTATTTAAGGATTAGAAATTGCAATTGTGCTCGTGATTTTTGGGTATCAATCCATTGATTGGTATTGCACCTTCAATCTTTGAACTTTCTACTTTTATTTTTTGGGAAGGGAAAAAGAGAGAAAAACCCTTAGAGATTAGGTCCGGGGGTT
>Ga0315914_1004278_pt1 | contig 21386 bp, 14 predicted proteins | sample MpolenodulesMG_FD_203920 | JGI IMG/M metagenome (GOLD analysis project Ga0315914, IMG submission 203920) | Medicago polymorpha root nodule microbial communities from Los Angeles, California, United States - elongated nodules | ecosystem: Host-associated > Plants > Roots > Nodule | place: USA...
AACGGGGTCTCACAATTAAGTTATACTTAATGTTCCATTAAACAGACTAACTATTCTAGGGACTTTATTATTTTGAAACAAAACAAAATCAATAAAGAAATGCCTTATTATTTATATATTCACAATGTATATTTATATCAATATCATGATACAAAGCCAAACTCAATCAATATAGATTGGCTATTAGGGCTTACTCCAACAAAATATCATTCCATTGTTTGGATATTTTAAGACGGAATGGAACTAATTTCCCACTCCATTGTTTGGAAAGTGGACGGAACGGGAAGTGTTATAACTTTTTTATTCCAATTTTACCCTTTAGTTTAAAATATCAATTTGTTAAATTGTCAACTCAATTCAATCAATATATGGTTATTTTGGTGTCAAATAACACTAGAATAAACGAGTACAAAATAAACATGTGTAACACCATAAATTCAATATATTTTTACGAAAGTTTTTTTTTTAACGAACAACTTCATTCAAGAGTTTCAAAGTCAATACATATTCATACCATAAACAATAAAAAAAAAATATATAGTATTGATTAGTTAGAATTGAAGATATTCTGCAGTGCATAATAATGGTTCCTGCATAATATACAATAGTTGTATTTTCATTTGGTAGCTTAAACTTCATAGGCTTAATTCCAATAAAATTAGAACAATTATTGAAAAGCTAGAAAACACGCTGGAAACAAGATTTAAGAGATTTATGATTGAATGGATATTAATTAAAAGAAGTGGCAGTAGAAACGAGACTATAGTAGTAGAAGAGATTTAAGAGATTTATGATTGAATGGTATTGCCTCTTCACCAATCACGCTTGTGAAAGGGAGTTTTATTACATCCTCCATCATTCTCCCTTCCCGGTGGAGAGTTTTGAAGCCTGGATCCTCCGTCGTGGGAATATCTCCTCTGTCGTTGTTGGTTTGTCTCATAGGCCCTTCATTATACGTTTGAATTTTGATTCGGATAACTTGGTTTCTTTGCAAGTATTGTGGTGGATCTTGTCTCCTAGTTATCACCATGTTAATGGGATCTTGAGGCATAGAATTTTTTTATTGAGGCTCACATGGTGGTCGTTAATGTTCTTTTGTGAAATTACAGGGCTGCTCATTAGGGTCGGTATGTGATTTTCACGATAATGTTGATCCTCATCTCCTCTAGTTGTATGCTTCTTCTCCAAACAAGATGGTTAACCTGCAAAAGATAATCAGATGTGAAAGTGAAGCAGGGTGCAAACATGTAGCATGTATGTGAGTGAGATAAATGTGTGATCATAACTGGGGTGTGCCTCTTATTTATAGTGACACACCAAGGGAGTAGTACGCTCTAATTTGATGTTGAAATCATTATTGTGATAAGTTTGGTTTATTGTGGTAAATGGTGGCACTTATTTAATTTGAGTATGTTCCATGATGTTAGGAACTATGCAACATGTCGGTACTTCTAAAACCCTTACATTAAGACGTGTTAGTTTTTTGGGATGACAATGAGATAGTTTTTTCGTCTTACATCGTCGTTTTTGTCAATATGAACGTCTCAAATGTTCTCATAAGTAAGACCTCGTTGGAGCTGTCAATACAGACTATCAAACCCGTTTAGGGTCGCCCTTGACTTGCTTTGGGTTTTATCTGGTAAGACAAAAAGATTAATTAAAATATGAGCTCTAAAAGAACTACTCGAGCCCGACCCTATACGGACTGCGGGTTTAACAGATCAGCTCTTATAAAAAAAGTTATTATTTTTAATAAAGTACTGTAAAATTCTCCTACAAAATTTCTTTTGAATAATATTTTTAATAGATTTAAACACTATCTAGCAGCACAAACAAATTTTTAAACTTTTTTGTTCAAACGTCGCAACACAAAAATGGCAAGGAAAACAACTTTAGATAAACTATGTATGTTGTGGTTATAAATATTTATATGTTCATCCTTTAAAATTATATGTAATGAAACTAGCAACAACAACAATGTTTTATTATTTTTATATTTGTGTGTTGATTCATTGAATTTTTCACTTTCATTTTTTAGTTCAACTAAGTAAAGAACTATTTTGTCAAAAAAACCAAGTAACAAACTATTTAAAAAATATATATAAAAAATTTAGGTTTTTTTTGTTATTCAAGCTAACCGCAGCTAGGGCAGAGAATAGGCTAGGTCAGCCTACAGGGCCCTGCAGCCTAGCTTGTTTAAGCATGGTCTGGCCTATTTATGAAAAAGGCTAGACTTAGACTTTTGAAAAAGCCTATTTAAGTAAATAGGCTAGGCTTAAGCTATCAAAAAAATCATACTAAGTCTGATACGCCATCCTAATTATGCATATTATTAAAAAAAATTATATTAAAATATAATTTATATTAAACATAAACATAAAAATAAAAAACTCAAACAATGGACTTTTTAAATAGGCTTTAAGGCATTACAGTTAAATAGGCTTTTAGGGCCTTATAGCGAAATAGGCTTTAAGGCCAATTTGACCTATTTAGAAATAGATAAAATAGAATATTTAATGACTTTAATTTAAAGTACGTATGTAAATAAGCTTTCAGACCAGGCCATGCCAAAAAAAATAGGCATATGAAAGGCTATAGGTCAGGCTTAAACTTGCAAAAAAAATTTGTAGGCAAGACTCAGACCCATCAAAGTCTGGCCTGACCTATTCCCACCCCTACCCGCAGCCTATACGCACTAGCCTAAACGGGTAACAGGATTTTTAAGGCAGAACTAAAAAGCTCAATAAAAATTTGGACCAATTATTCAAGGCACAAGCCCTACAAAAAAAAAAAAAAAACAGGCTTGTCGGGTCAGCCATATGAGCTAGCCCATTTTGACAGCTCTAAACCTCGCTATTGGCCAGTCAAATGCTCTTAACGTAGGCTTCATTGGTGGATAACCTATAACATATCTGTGTTACTCCTTTTAAGCTCATACCATTACCAATCCGACGTGGATTATTTAATCCATTGGTTATGCCATTAGTGGAACCATCCTACAAAAATCTCGGGTATTAAGAAAAATTGTTGGAGTAATAAATTTGTCACAAATGTATGTTACTATTACCAAATTGCCCTTTTTTAAGATATATTTAATGTTGACTTTTCATATTCTAATATGCATTGATAGTATTAAGAAGAAGTATTTGAAAAAGGAGTAATGAATTAATTTTAAAAAAAAATTGAGGAGCAAACCCTTCTCTCTTTTGTGAGGTGTCACCAAAATCCTAGTTTCTTCTCCATCATTTACGAAAGATGAGTGATTTAGGGTCAATTTTTTTGACCCAAAATCACACATCTAACTCAATTTTCTTTCCTTTTTATTGAAATAAGTGATTTTCTCATCTATTTCGTTTTTTCTCGTGACTTCGTTGTCTTAATGCAACTTTGTTTTGTTCGTCGTCTTGTGCGGCATCGTTTGTCTTTTGTTTAGTTCAAGTATTTGTTGGGTTCAGATTGTCAGATCAACTTCGATCAAGTGCAGATCCAATCAGTGACTCTGACGTCGTCAACATTGCAGATCCGGAGACATGAGTATTCCAGAGACTTGAATATAGTCATATAAGTATGCTTTTGTACTTTGCTGTTTTATGCTATTAACATGGATGTTGTAAGTTTGTTCGCAGATTCATCCTTTTTGTTTTTAGCAAATTTTCATTTTATTGATGTTCTCTATCAATTTTAATAAATAAATATCATTTATTTTTTCAAAAAAGTAATGAATGAATTTAGAAATTTGCAAATGATTTTATATTTAGAGAGATAACTTTTTGGACGTGTTTTATGTGCTAAACAGTAAGTATTGGACAAGACATCATAAAACAGAACAACACAACACAAGATAGAATAACATATGACAAAATTTTATGGTATTGTATAATGTGTGGTCTAACATGATTTTTTTGGACAAAAGACTATTTTGATATATTAAATAACTTGGACGTGGAAAAAAAAGTTATAATGTGGAGAGACAAGAATTTGTAATATGGTTTAATGAAAGAATTTTTTTTTAATTTTTATCATATCACTTACCTTTGTTATGTCCATTACAACTCAAACATCTACAACTTTTTTTTTACAAAAAACATCCTACAACTTAAGTTGTCATGTTTTTCATAAATAAAATAATTTTATAATTAAAGATATAGGGTAGTAGAATTTACCATTTTTCCATTTTACCATTTCATCTTCCCCTTGACATTGAAACGACCACCCAAATTTGCGTTTTAATCAATACACATCAAAACAAGAACACCCTCTCCTAAATCCAATCGACTTTCTCTTCTCATTTCCTTCACATCAATCAAATCCATTTCTCATTTCACAAAAATGAATTATTCATCATACAACCCTAATCAACCACAACAACAACAACCCTATTACGAATACGATCCATCTCAGATTCAACTCCAACCGTACGATCAATCTTCTTATGCTGCTGCTGCTGCAACCTATCAACCTTCTTCATACTACGCCGCCGCAGCTGCTTATAACCAACAATACGCCGCTTATTATCCAACTGCCGTTGATACTACTCCGGTTCAACATTCTTATTATCAAACTGAACCCAACCCGGTTCATCCTCCTGGTGTTAACCCCGCTGAACCCAACCCGGTTCAACACAATAATCTTCCGGTATTTCTTTATATTCATTCAATCTTCTCTTTCTTTATATTTCTTGAATTTCCTTCATTTGTTTAACATAAAGGATTTTTTTTGTGTTGATTTTGACCTAGTTTAATTTATGTGTGTGATTGAGTTTGGTTTTGTTAGAGTGGTGAATTAAATTGTGATTTTGATTAATTTCTGATGAATGTGATTGAAAATTTGAAATTAGGGTGCTTTAATTAGGTTAGGTTTTTTCTGACACTTCTGATTGAAGACGGGTCTTGTGTCCAACACATGTCGGTGTTGGATTGGACATGACGCTGACATGTGATTACATTCAGTTAATTTATTTTTTAAATTAATACTGGTGTTGACGTGTCAATGTCGTGTTTAGTGTATGTGCTTCATAGGACCAAAATGCGAGAGAATGTGTTTTTTAATTTGAGTGGGAAGTGTTAGTGGTTAGATTAAATTTTTATCCTTTGACCGGGTTTGAACCCGGTACCTCCAACTCTTTATGCGTTAGCTCAAATCAGTTGAGTGACTCAACCCCCCAAGAGAGTGTGCTTATAACTGAGTTCTTTGATCAGTATTATTCTGGTTAACTAGTGGTGAGTGTTCTTGAAATTGGGTTCTTCAATGAGTTTTATTTTCTAAAGCACCGACTGATTGAAGGTGTGTATGACATGTGTCCGTGTCTAACACCGACAAGACATGGACACATGTGATCACATTGAATGAATTCATTTTCTCAAAATATATTGTTGGTGTCGACCTTACAATGTCATGTCTGTCTCTGGGTCAGTGCTTCATAGGTTTTATGTTGTAAAAGTTATTTTTTGTTTTTGTGTGTGTGTTGATTCATCAATATGGTTATGGTGGTTGTTGTCTTAACTCTTGAAAGGCAATATGTTGGTGCAATTTAGATCCTAAGTGAAATGTAAAGTGAGATAATTCAAGGTTTGTTATGATTAGTTACGTAGTACCTACAATATCTACATTTGATTTCTTAGTTAATGGTTGATACTACTCAATTTACACTCTAAAGTGAGTTGCTCACTTTAGAGGAGCGAGGTCTATGGTTGTCTGTAATGAATGGATTTTATAGGGTTAGTAGTCACTGTAGTTGATGATCTTGGACGTTGATGAAGATCAGATAGTTCAGATTATGAGCGTTTTATTTGTTGAAGTCGCAATGTGAATTGTCCTATCTCTAACCAATGGCTTAGCTCAGCTAACTGCAGTGACTGATAGAATTATCAACTATAGTAATCTGGGTGTGTGTGATGTGGCATATTGGCAATGGCCAGCATAGAATGAATTTCTTATCTTAATTGATTGTTATGTTTCTGGTGCATTTGTGTTTTTATCCTAGTTTATGGTGTAACTCATTGAAAGTAGTATACCTGTGATCCCCTTTTATTAATCGTTGATTTAATGGTTAACATAGATGAATGGTAGAGATTAACTTTATCAAATTTTGATCATAACCGTTTGTGATTTTTTATTATAATCCGACTATTATCTGTATCATGGTGGAACTAGAAATGGCCTTTTGTCTTCACTGATATTATTGTTATTTGGATTTTTGTTCGTTCTTAGGAATTTTATGCTCAGACTCTATTGTTTTGGACACTAGTGCCTTTTATCTGTGTTACATGGAATAAATTTTATCGCAATGTTGTCATTCTCAATAAATACTACTACTTTTTCTCTATCTCTCTTTTATAGTTTTTCTTCCTTATATTTTATGTTTGTTTCGGGTAAGGTGTGAGTGTTATTCTTTTCCATCTTAGTGTACTTGTAGCATAGAGGACCAACCAAACAGTGTTTCTAGATAGACTGTATATACAGCTTTGCTTGTCTGTGCGTTTGTCTAACTATGATGACTTACCCAAAGTAGGGCAAAAACTTATGTGATTTGTTATGGCTTTCGTCAAACTACCGAGTATAAAAATTTGACCATCAACAACAACCATATCAAGCCATATCTCATTGGTGGGTTGGCTACATGGATCAATTGATAAGAATAAGATCATCTGTAATATGAATTTTACCTTAAGGTTTGTTGTTGTTGTTGTTAAGTTTCTATATATGTGCATTTGCACACTTCTTATTCTACTAATTTTTCTCAAAGACCATAGCTGAAGGAAAGAAAAAGTTCCATCAGCCTCTTTTACTTGTGTCTTTGACATTAAATAAGATTAGTAGAATCATCTTGTGGATTTATCCCATCTTTGTTCCAATAAATGGTCTCGCATAGGGTAGTTTAAATTAGGTTTGGCAAGTACCTACCTTTGATGTTGCTGAAACTGAAGGAAGATGACTTTAAGATAGGTCGAGGCAAAATTAAGCCATAATTTGATATGGTTTATTCCTCCTCGAATCAGTTCTGCAAATATGCTGCTACTCTAACATGCTAGTTTCTTGATATATTACCAAAATTTGAAGGAGTAAACAGTAAAGGCTGATTGAAGATTTTGCGCTCTTTGACTTTTCATACATTTTTTTATTCTTTTAGAGAGAATATCTTGCTGTGCTTCCTCAGGCTCTTTTGGGACATTCTGTGGACAAAAGGATGATACTGGAATAGGTATTTTGTCCCCGGCTTTTCATCTAAAACATTCAGAAGATGTTGAGAATTCAGCAACCTTGGCCACAACACCCTAGAGTGACCAGATAAAGACAGCAGTTGCATAATCTGAGCTAACAAGCAATTGTGGCCCTTTCCTTCAATGCCACAATAATGCTCGCATGGTGGTGGGTCTTTGCTGGTTGCTTTAGAGCTGCTGTGGACATAAGATCATCTCGTTTCTCTTCTTAACTGTTTGGCCATAATTTTGCAGTGCCTTACAGTTTGGGACTAGGAACTCCGATCTTTTGGTTATTCGATGGATAAAATCTTTGTTTGATATGCTTTATTTCTTCTTTTGTCAGAAGGTGTTCCATTTTCAGTTTCAGATTTAGGGGAGCATTGAGCATGTTTTCAGGACCTTAAATTGACTACTTCTCAAGGGTTACCTGATCAACAGTATATTGAGGCTGATAAAGTTGTAAATGTGCACGAATTGGCCAACTCCCTGGTCAATTGATGGGTACATGGGTTGATATGCCATTGTTTATCTCAATCATAATGAGGAAAATCCATGTTTGTTTGGAGATCTATTGGACATGAATTGTTGTAAGAATGCAGTAACATTCATAATGATTATTAAGAGTTATCTAAGAAATCCGTTTCATATTCAAAATTGAGATACTTAGATTGGAATTTGGAAACTCTAAAGTGACTATAGTGTAAAGTGAGAAAATCAAAGGTTGTTACTTTAACAAACTCATGATTTGTTAATTAATGGTTGATATTACTCACTTTACACTCTAAAGTGAGTTACTCACTTTAGAGGAGCCGGAACCCTTAGATTGAACTGTATGTAAGAATTGGAATGATTCTTGAAATCGAGGATGCCTTGGAAGTAGTTTTAAGGCCATCACAGTCTCTCCTATTTGTTAATGTTAGTGGTGACTTAAAATTACTCTGTTATAAACGTTTCCTCGGTTATCACCTGGATGAACCAGATATTCCGTTTCTTAATCAGTTTTTTCTTTGTTATTAACTCTTCTACAATATTTGCATGCTTTTGGAGTATCAAAAGTTCCTTCATTAATTGACTTGCATGTCACATCACATTGACAGATTTTCTTTCACCTCTCTCTCTCTCTCTCTCCATAATATCTCTACCTTTGTAGTATTTATTCATTTCTTTGCACGTCTTTTAATCTAATCCTTTCCTCTCAAATTTTCAATTTATTTGTACCTTAATATTTGTTACCATATAGATATATGCTTGACTTTGAATGGGAATTCTTATTTTCAGATCGGGCCATCGTCTCAATACAGAGGTGGAGGTGGTAGATCATTCAGGCGGGGTGGTCGTGGTCGTGGTCAGTTCAACCGTGGAAGAGGGCGTGGAATGGGCGGTGGGAGACACTTTCCATCTCATTCTTCTGCACCTGCTATTTCTGATATACCGGGTGCATCTGCTGCTGCTGGAGCCACTTATGAGGTACAAGGTTCATCGTCAGTCCCGGCTCAAGTTCAAACTGCACCAGTGCAACCACAACCACGTGGGGTATTTTGTGATATTTGTAAGATTGAGTGCAATACGTCAGAAGTCATGCTGGTGCATCTGCAAGGAAAAAAGCATCTGAAGAATGTGAAACTACATGAAGCAAAACAGAGACGCAATCCTATCAACGGATCACAGAGTAGTCAGAATCCTACCTCTGAATTGAACTCGACAGATCAATCTGTGATAGCTCAAGAATCGGAGGACCCCACCAAAGTTATGAGCTCTGAAATTGCAGCTGATAACAAGGATGAAATGATGTTGCAGAATAATGTAGGAGAGACTTCTGATGTTCCTGCTGAAGAGTCTGATGTGTTAAGAACAGAAAACTCGGCTGCAAGAGACCGTGGATTGAAGCGTAAGACAAGAGGTGCAAAAGGTGGACGTAAACAGATGAGGACTGCTGATGGTTCAGTACCTGAACAACATGTAGCTATTACATGTGAATTGTGCAATGTTAAATGTGACACCCAACGTGTTTACCAGGCTCATATTACTGGGAAAAAGCACATGAAGCGTGCCTATGGTTACCAAGGTCCGGCTGGAGTAGGTAATCAAGCGTTGGTTGGACTAGGTAACCAAGCTTTGGTCGGAGTAGGCAACCAAGCTCCGTCAGAAGTAGTTGGTCCCCAAGCTTTGCCTGGAGCAGCAGGGCTTCAAGCACTTTACCCACCTGACATCAATGCTCTAGCCACTGCAATTAATGCTCAAGTCCAACAAGGCGATAATGATCCACAGGTACTTCTGGCTCAGCTACTGGTGAATGCACTATCTCAAGCACAAGGATCAAACACAGCACCACCGAATGGCACCTTGGCAGCTCAGACACCAGCACCTGCATCTGTGGCTGGTTCAGGTAATGATCCCCAGTTGGTGCAGACACAAGTCTCGGAAGTTGCAGCAGATGTTGGGGTGGGAAATCCTACTGGAGAAATAAAAAATGAGATGTTATCTGTGCCGCTGGAATCAAATGCACATGAAGGTTCAAATGTTGTCCCCAAAACTGAAGGTGGAAGTTCTGAAACTAAATAATTGCTAATGGCAGGAAGAGACAATTCAGGTGCAACAAATGAATACCTTCGTAATATCAAGCTCTATAACTATTGTAGGACCGAAGTAGATACAATCATTCTCTTTCTCAATTTTAACTTTATTCGGATGAATGTTTATTCTATTGCCGGCAGAGATTTCTCTTCTACCAAATAGATTTGCAGACTATGTATTTCTCACATGGATGTATGTTAGATGAGTCACAAATCCTTTAGATTGTTGCATGTGTATGTGCATGTGAGCCCGTGTTTGTGATGCTTTTTACCATTTTTGTAGACAGAAATCAAGTTATTAAACATGTGCGCGCTTGCCCTTGTGTGTGACGATAATGCTGTTTGACATTAATGTTACACCTAGTGGTTCAATAAGCAAGTTTAATGCTACATGATGAATGAGAGTTTTTTAATATCGCACAGGGTTATTATAAACCTTGCGCATGAAACACGAAGTTGATTCAGAATGGTGGGTAAACGCAAGTCTGAAACGTGAAGACTTGAAAATAATAATGGACAGTAAGCTTAAGAGTAAGAAATTATGTGAAAATGTGTATTTTATTGGTGACTCACTATGGTTGGGTGTCAATTTTCAAAAAACATGGAGTTCAGGTTAGTCCATGAGAAGTAAAATAAATTTCTTTTGGTACCTTACGAAAACAAATTGGGACAAGTTAGTCCTTGAACCAAAAGAGAGATACAAATCCTATTTTTTATTTTTTGGTGAATAACCCAAATCCTATTTGATCGAACTAACTATCCCTTAATGCAAAATAAAAAAAAAATCCCTAAATATCTCCCTAAAAAAAACGGTTCCTATGATATGTATTGAAAATATACTTTTTTTTATAAAATTAAAAACGATCTAATGCTATAATTTTATTTTTTGGTTAAATCTATTGCTATAATTTTGCAACGCATCTGATTATAGGATTTAAATTTAAAATATCACACTGCAGCTTATTACTCATGTCTCATTCTATTTTTATTATATAAGTATAATTTTCCATTCTTTGAAAGGCAACAGATGGAATATTAGGTTAGGGATGACTTGTGGTAGAGACTTGAAGACGACGTAAAGAAAAGCAATTAAGTTGAAGAAAAAGGGCATGCTTATGTGATGGATGACATTAAAGTGGAATGGTTAAATCTTCCTCGAGAACTATGGTTAGTTATTTTATCAAAAAATATTAACAATACTTTTGATGTTATTAGATTTCGAGGTGGTTGTCCTTTGTGGCGCTCTATTATTCCCCCTCCTTTTCCATCTCCGTCTCACACACTTCGCATTCCACACGGTAACTTCTTCCTTCTCCAAACTAAAAGTATATCGCCTAGAACCATTAGTATCAACTAAATATTTTAATAAAGGGTGGATCATAAAGATTGAAGAAACAAAATCCGGCAAACTTCGTATCTTAGATGCTTTGAATAACACTCACATCTCATATATCCGTCGAAAGACGTTAGATTTCACGAATTTACGAGTTACGGAATTGTTTCAAGAGTGTACTTTCAATTTTTCTAAGGATGGAGGCGATTTAATTGCATTTAAGAATGTTTCTTGTAAAGCAGCAATGTTTGTAAGCGTGTACTCTCAATTCTTTGCTTTGCTTGATAATAGAGAGTTTTTGGTTTCCAACGTTGGATATAACAATTTTAAGAGAGTGGATGATGATAATAAAAAGTTTGATGACATGATCCTTCATAACGGCAATGTTTATGTTGTGGATGGAAGGGGAGCCATTTATTGGTTCAATGGTTCATCCTCGAAGTTAGTCCAATTTTCGCCCAACTTAAACAATGTTGGTGATAAGAAGTATTTGGTGGAGTCGCAAGAAAGTCTCTTTGTGGTTGATATGTATAGAGATATTTGTGATATCAAAGTTTCAAGGTTTGATGAAAAATCAAATAGATGGTTTCATGCAAAATGTTTGGGTGATTATTCGTTTCTTTTGGGTAAGGACTCGAACTTTTCATTATCAACTAAAGATTATCATGGATTTAAAAGAAATTGCATTTACTTTCATACTAAAAAAGGGATCGATTGTTTCAGCTTGAAGACTTCAGAATTTGAGCATATTGATGACATATTTTGGCCTTGCCTATCTTTATTCAATTCTGATTCAAATCCAAATAACATTGAGTGTGGTGCAAATGAGCTCCAAGAGACTACCCGAGAAGCTAGGTAGGCGGAGACCCAAGAAAACTCTTAACCATGAACCCGTTGGATAGTTTGCTTTTATCGATTTGATTTATTGATTGATTATTTTTTGGATTTATGGTATTATGAATTTTTATGGGTAGTAGTTTTAGTGAATGCATTGTTATCTCACCCAATTATTGGGCTAATTTTTTTATTTGCAGTTTTTTTTTTGTTATGCACGAGTAATAATATGGTGTGTTTGGGGTACATAGGTGTGTTTCGAGGCACTACCAAGTACCATCTATATATGTTTATTATTTAGTTTAATAATGCAAAGCACGACATTCAAACATCAAATTAAATTGTGTGTTTGGACATGCGTTTGAGTTATTTTTCTCACGTTTTAATACAAATTTAACGTGACTTTAGACAAGCTGAGAATTGAAGATCTTAGTAGACGCGTGGTTCTGTCATGGTTTTGTAATTCATTTATAGGGTTTTCTTTGTTTGTTTTTGGAATCAACTATTTCTACATATGCAGCCGTAGAGATTGATCTTTAGGATAGTAGTGAGTAGTAAAAGTGTGAAAATCTTCTTCAAGATATTTAACATTGATCTATTTGTCGAGCTAGATTTGAACTTATAATTTCTAGTTAAGTTGAAAGAGATTTCTTACCATCTCATTATTCTTAGATATTTAAAGAGGTGATTTGGTAATGGAAAAGTAAATTTCATCGATAACTTTAGTGTCAAACATCCTTAAAAAAAAAATCTTCCGTAAATATAAACACATAAAATCTAAAATGAGTACGGTGCAAATATTTAACAACTTTTTTTTTTTGAAATATTAAAAATGTTCTCCATATAAATAAAAAAAAATTCACTACCAATTCTTTTTTTTTAATAAAAACATTACATTAACGTTGATGTTAAGAAATAATCATGGGTTTTCAAATTTTAATGATATCGACTATCTCATTACATAAAAACCCAATTCCAAAGATATAAACAAATAAAATCTGCAACAGTGATGTGAATATTTAACGGATTTTTACGATTTTTTTTAATAGACCCCTAAAATAAATAGAAATATTACATTAATGCTGAAAAATATCGTTTAATATCTTTAAATATTTTAAAATATTAACTAATTGTTACTCGAGCCATGTAATGAACGAGATTTTTTCTTTTGAAGGAATGTAAATGAACGGAATTTTTATTAGTTTAAATTTAAAACACATAAATTGAAATACCGAGTTAAAAATTTAATTATTATTAATCTATTTACTTGACTAATTAATCATTACCTTCTAGTAATTTTTTTTTAAAGAACCTACTATATATATATTGATGTACCCAATTCTTAATTTGAATAATGTTGTTTACACTTCACTCAATGCTAGGAAACACCAGTAATTTACCAATATAACCTCATCGACAGTTAACTGTCGATGGACATTTATGTCTTTTTCCAGTGTCTTTCAACCTTAGTTGAAGTGTATACAACAATTTTCTCCTAATTTTTGGTAGTGAACCCAGATTCTAATTGACCGAACTAACTATCCCTTAATATTTGTTCTTCTAAAAAAAATCCCTTAATATTTGTAAAAATATAAAGAAATTCCCTAAATATCTCCCTAAAAAAACTATTCCTTTGATATGTATAAAAAATATCCTTAATAGTAGTTTTTTATATAACTGAAAACGATCTCATGCTATAATTTAGCAACGCATCTGATTATAAGATTTAAATTTAAAATAGCACACTGCAGCTTATTACTCATTCTATTTTTATTATAAGTATTATTTTTCATTCTTTGAAAGGCAACAGATAGAATATTAGGTTAGGGACGACTTGTGGTAGAGACTTGAAGAACACAGACGTATAAGAAAGGCAATTAGGTTGAAGGAAAAGTGCATGCTTATGTGATGGATGACATTAAGGTGGAGTGGTTAAATTTTCCTCGAGAACTATGGTTAGTTATTTTATTAAAAAATATTAACAATACTTTTGATGTTATTAGATTTCGAGGTGTTTGTCCTTTATGGCGCTCTATTATTCCCCGTCCTCTTTCACCCCCCTCTCGCATTATACATGGTAAAATTTTGCTTCTTAAAACTAAAATATATCGTCTAGAACCATTAGTACCAACTTATTATTTTAACAAAGGATGGATCATAAAGATTGAAGAAACAAAATAAGGCACACTTCGTATCTTAGATGCTTTGAATAACACTCACATCTTACATACCTCTCGAAAGGTGTTAGATTTCACAAATTTACGAGTTACGGAGTTGTTTCAAGTGTGCACTCTCAATTTTTCTAAAGATGGAGGTGATTTAATTGCATTTAGTCCCCTTATGTATGTTTGTAAAGTAGTGGTGTTTTTTGAGGATTGTGGTCAACCGGTCTTTGCTGTGCTTGAAGATAGAGAATTGTGGGTTACCAATGTTAGATATAACAATTTGAAGAGAGTTGGTGCTGATCATAAAAAATTTGATGACATGATCCTTCACAAGGGGAAGATTTATGTTGTGGATAGAAGGGGAACAATTTATTGGTTCAATGGTTCATCCTTTAAGTTGGTTCAATTTTTGCCCAACTTAAATAGCGCTGGTAAAAAGAAGTATTTGGTGGAGTCACATGAAAGTCTCTTTGTGTTGATATATATAGAAATATTTGTGATATCGAAATTTCAAGGTTTGATGAAAAATCAAATAAATGGTTTCATACAAAATGTTTGGGTGACTATTCGTTTCTTTTTGGGTAAAGATTCAAACTTTTCATTATCAACTAATGATTATCATGGATTTGAAAGAAATTGCATTTACTTCCATATTGAAAAAGGGACTGATTGTTTGAGATTGAAGACTTTAGAAATTAGGCATTTTGATGACATATTTTGGCCTTGTCAAGATAAGAGAGAATTGATTTACACTTAAAGAGACAATTTGAAATCTCAGTGATGATCAATTCAGATGCTAAAGCTTCTCAACAATGTTCTTGTTGTTTTCTTGATGTTTTGCAATGGTGCAAGTAATGATGAGCCTTTCACTTATATTTATAGGGTTCTTGGCCTCTTGTAGCCATTGGAGGGTGACCAATGGTCTTCTGCCATGTGTCCTGGGGCCTACTAGCTTTTACTTGAAAATTTGGATGAACATTCTGAACTTCAGAATGTTGTTGTGTTCTTGAGAATATTTCAGAATGTTGTTGCATCTTGATGATCTTCATATGAGTTCATCATGTATGAATGAAGACGTGAGTTTCTGGGTTTATCATATGCGTTTCATATGATTTTCTGGGCTTTATCAATAAACAGTGGCTTTTCCATATACATCAGAATGTTATTGGATAATACCTTCCCAGATTTGCCTTGGAAACTATGCAAGAGAGATAAAGTGGATTATGCATCTTCATGCCCATGCTTTGAGGGATTGTGTGGTCCATGTACAATACCAAATCTCATACGTGTCTAACTCTGATTGAGTGAGACAAGATTTCCTTTTTGCTTTTTGTATTTCACCTACTTTACTGTTCATAAAGCATGTGCTAAGCTGAACATTCTAATCACCAGAATGTTCCTTTTGTTTCACTTAAGATGATTTATAAGACTACCATTTGATGTGATCAAATCCTACTAGTGAAACAACAATGAAGAACAGTGATTGTAACATCTAGGATGATATTCCCTTTTGAAATATTCCTAGTACTTCAATATTCATAATCTTAAATGAACATTGAATATCCTTTTTGACATTAATCTTATAAATGTCTTTATTGCTTGATTTATCCATGCAAATGTACTTTCTTGGACATTTACTCATGTCACGTGTGACTTCCATGTTCTTGAGTTTCTGGGCTTCGGTAAGAACAACCTTCTGAACTCTGCTTGAACATTCTGATCAACTCTCTAAGCAACATTCTGAACTAACTTTCTGAACTCAGAGTTAGTTCATGAATTCAAATTGATTTCTTGTATCTTGGTATGATTTAAACTTTGTTCCTGTCTTAGTAAAAACACTCAAGAGCACAAGTTAAATACCAAGAAATTAATCAACGTCCATTAATTCCTTAATCATCAAGGTTTATTATCTTTAAAATTAATTAGGAATTTTGCCTCAACACTTAGTGTCTTGTATATCATTTTTGCATATAAAACTCTCCTTCCAGGCTTTTGAATCGATTAAAATAGTCTTGAATTGTATCACCAGAAGTCTCTAACTTGGGGTGAATCATTTCATGAGTTTTTTAATCATGTCACATCTGAATCAATTCAAAATAGTTTGAATCATATCATGGAAACTCTCTAACTTGTGTTGAATCGATTCATAAAAGTTTGAATCGTTTCAACATTCATCTTAGGTGTTCTGAATCGATTCAAACATGGTCTGATGCGCATCTGATGACAGAGCATCATATGATATTTAAGCACTTTTTTTTGCATTTGAAGACAAATAAGATGAAAGTTAGAAGAATTGTTAATGATTTTAGGAACATTCATGGGTAGTAGTTGCAGGGAATGCATTGTTAGTCAGCTAATCATTAGGTTAATTTTTAGAGGAGTTGTTGGATCTATGGATTTTTTATTTTTTTTTTGGATTTATGGTACATATTAACTTTTATAGGTAGTAGTTTTAGGGAATCCATTGGTAGTCAGCTAATCATTAGGCTAATTTTAATTTAATTGCAGTTTTTTTTGTTATGCACGAGCAATAATATAGGTGTGTTTAGGGTTCATCGTTTTGATTGAATGAACACACTTAAAATTATAAGACCATTTAGAGAAATGATTTAGTGATTGAAAAGTAAATTTAATCTTTTTTTTTTTTTGTGTCATTCATGATTATAATTTTTTAATACCAATTCTTTTTATATATATTAATATTTTCTTGTTAACAATTTTTTTTTTATGGTCTCTAAAAAAATATTATGGAGTTTACGGTAGTTTTTTTTTTAACAAAGTCAAAATGAACCAACACAGGTGACATACCCTGCACAAGGTGTGCTAAAGAAGGCATCAAAAAGTAAATACAAAGTCGGCGATGCTACAACAACAAAAACAAACCCAACGTTGGAATAACGAAACAATTACAAAGCGATTCTCATGCAAGATAAAGGATGGCGCCATCATTCATGATAGTCAAAGCAAATTTAATCATTTTTGCCTTCAGCCACATAAATGATAACAACTTAACATTATCACGCATCTGGTGTAAATCGAAAGCTTTGTTATTGGAGATACTATACGACACACCCACCAGCGCAACCCTTAGCTTCTACTTGAATAATACCCCGACGGAAATATTATCCTTTGTTGGAAGTCGATTGCGGAAAAGACGCCATACAAATAAAGAAAACTTTAGAGGAACCTATTTATGTCAAATAGAATCAACATGAACCTTGTCGACATTGTATTCTATTGCGTAAACATCTGATAAACATCACTGACAGATAACGTTTGATTGTATCAGGCAACCATTTCCAACGGTCAAAGACATTCTCATGCAAAACAATGTTATGTAACCAAAAACAACAATTCCTATAAAGATCCTCCTCCACGCAAACAACCTCCCTCCACTAATTTTTACCTCAAAGTGTGGATGGGCAATGTTCCATTGCATAGTTATTTTGATTATATAATCTTTATTTTATCATATAAATGAATTTTATTTTCCGTAAAAAAAATTAACTTCAAATATGTCACATTTTTATTTAAGGACACTTAAATGAAATGATAAAGGATCTATTAAAGCTTAATCAAATCTTGATAGAGCCAACAATGTTAAATTTATTGATAGAGACTTGCTATTCATCTTGAATTCTTAGTTCTAGCTCAATGGCTTTCTTTAGATAATGTAGCACAGTGGTTAAAAATTCACATTTTTCAAAATAAATAGGTGGAATGTCCATAATTCGAACCTTGACCTCTTACATATATTATGTTGTACTAACGATTGAGTTAAACTCACGTGATAACTTAATAGTTTAATCTCAACTGTATCGTGATTAAAACAAATAAAAAATTCACATTTCTCAACAAGAATAAGAAAAGAAAAAAAAAAAAGGTGCAAAATAATCTAATCCATAAGCTCTTTTCATTTACAATATCAAATTCTCTCTCTAATGTGGACTCAACAGCAACTTCTTCAACCAGTGCCACCCTTGAAACTCTTCCACTCATTTCCACCTTCAAATTCAAATCATGCAAAAATTCAATCTTTATCAAAATTAAATTCGACCCACAATCTAAAAACAGCATTAACTTTGGAAGAACTTCCTCCAAACGCGCTTCGGAGGAAGAAAGATGCAAATTGGAGAGGAGGCTTCTCTCTTGGTGTCGACTTAGGAATGGCTCGTACTGGCATTGCTCTCAGCAAAGGCTTCACTTTTCGCCCTTTAACAGTAACATTTTCTGCTTTTTCTTTTGATTTTCCTATGTTTTGTTGCTTTGCTGTTTTGTTTGTTTTTTTTATTTTTGTCAACACAGTTGTAAAATGTTGGGAGAGGGGGATTGCACTAGCGGGATACCGAAGGCGTGTCTGATGTCCGACACATAATGACATGACACTAACATATTTGATTGCATTCAATTACTTCTATAATTTAAAATTAGGTCAATCAAGTAAACGTTCCCTGTAAATATCCAGAATTTCGTTTTTTATCCTAGAAAAAAATATTTCTTTTTAGTCCTAAAATTTTTTCCTTCAACATGTTTAGTCCATGTAAAATTTTCCATCAGCATTTTTATTCCCTGTAAAAAATCTCGGTCAACATTTTTGTCCCTAAAAATGCTAAAGGAAAATGTTATAAGGACTGAAGTGCATTTTTTTTTACGGATTAAAAATGAAATCCTGGATATTTATAGGGACTATTTACTTAATTAACTGTTTAAAATTTTATTGGTATCATGTTTGTGTCTATGTTTGTACTTCATAGCTCAGTGATATGTTTGGATTGGCATTTGGCAGTATAAGGTGGAATAGAGTGGAGTGAAATGGAAAAGAATAGGCTAGTTAGATTTTGAAGAACTGATGTTATCTCATTCCATCTTATGTTACCAATCCAAACATATGTCAAAATGCGATTTGGCTCCTCTTTGTTTTGTTTTGAAAAGGCAAAAGAATATTTAAAAGAAAATAATTATGATGCATTGCCAGTTTAAACTTTTTACACTGTCAGCCAATAAAAAACTATCATTTGTATGACTTTTTAAGTTAGATATGATTAAAGTCAAACCTTTACAATGATCGAATGATTATGATCGAGTGATAGTGTAAAAAATCTTTACACTATAAGTGCATATGAACTAAATTCTATATAAACAGAGAAATGAAATTAATTGAATTACAATATGTGCCAAATAAAAGCAAAAACAAACACCAATCAAAAGGATAAAATTGCAATACAAATCATGAAAAACAAGCCAGAAATCTGTTACAATTTGATGCAGTACATAAGCTGAAAACCACTAAACATGACTGCATGTCCGAATTATTTCATCAAAACCACTAAACGTGCTGGAGCTTTAGTTTCGCAAAAAGATGTGACAGCAGCAACATAGTCTTGGCTCTTTTTGATCTTTACCCAATTCACCGAATTCCTATTCAAAGGTTGGACACATTGTACTGCATATCTGCTTACCTTTATTATGAATTTGTAAAAATTCGAAAAACAGATTGAATCTAATTTACTTCAGATTAGGCGCCTCTGAAATGAGTAGAGAGTGAGGAAATCAATGATTGATATTTGAAATGTATATTATGTCGATTCCTATCACAGGTCAGAGTCGTTAATGTAGTCATTCAACCTTGCATATTAGGTTCTATGTCACTGGGAATGATACCATGTGTTGTTGTGTAGTATGTTGAAACTATGTAAGAAGGTGATGTTAGGTGGTATGTAAGTTTAGTCATTGGATTTGGAATACCGTGTCTTTGTTGTTTAGTATGTCAAAACTCTGAAAGAAATTGTGTTATCTGTGTTTCATCATCAGCCATCGATCCTTATAATCGTGTATTTACTTTAGGTTTTGAAACTGCGAGGACAGAAACTCGAGGTCCGGATAATGAACATCGCAGAAGAAGAGGTCTGGATCATCTTTTGTCATGTGCGAGGCTTAAAATTCGGTTGATAAAGATCTGTTTTGTAACCTTAGAGATAACCAAGATGATTTTGAATTATAGGAAGCTGATGAGTTTATAATTGGACTTCCAAAGTCTTGTGATGGAGAGGAAACGATACAGTCAAACATAGTCCGTTCTGTTGCTGGAAGGCTTGCTATTCGAGCTGCTGAGAGGTAATCCATTGTAATGTAGTGTTGACAATATAAATTCTTTTATCTTTGTTTATAGATTCCAAAATAAGAAAATGAATAGAAAAGGGATGAATGGTTAATGTTCATTATATTCTGATCACAATTCACAAGCTCATTCTTCAGTGTCAAATTTGTATATTATATTCTATTCTTTTCATTTTGCATACTGCTAAATGACGAGAACCGAGATATACCTCCAATAATTCGCAAACATAAAAAGTGATCTGGGCTCTGTCTGGATAAAAGCTTAGCCAAGCGCTTATAGCATAACCGTTTATCTTCTAAATGTTTACGCTATTTCTACAACAAAAGATAAAATAAAGGTGAACTGTTTTCATATAAAGATATAAGTTGTTTTCATAAGCTAATCCTGGAGTGCTTATGGAAATAAGTAGAAAATAGCTAATGAACATGCCATACACTTTCCTCAAACAGTCTCAAAGTGCTTATGTCAGTAGTTTAATTCAAATAAGTCAATCCAAACAAGTTGTTATTCTTATAAGGATCATAGATTTCTATAACTAACAATTCACCTAGCCATTCTTCAATGTCTATGATGAATTTTGCTCTAATGTTGACATAAAGCATCTCCATAGAGGTTCTTATCTCATTTTTTGTGGTCACTACTCTACCACATTTGTTTTAAGAACTCTATTATCTTTATACTTAAATGGCGCAGTCCTTTAAGAATTCAAATTGGTTCTACAAATTACGCCACATCCTAAAGTAATGATCTATTGATAAGAACAAACTTTGTATACAAGAACCATCCTTACACCTGGTAGCTGCGCAAGCATACTCCTATGATGGAACTTAGGAAAAACTGGTTCTTATTTATAAGGACCAACTTAAAAACACAACTGGTTGATGCTCTTTCGTTACCGAAAGGAAATATCAAGTTTGGGCTCTGATGCTTATTTAGTATTTGGCAATAAATTTGAATATTATTTCTCGCACTTAATAGAGGTTGGTAAATTGATGTAATTATTTTGTATCACAACTTTTATTTCTATGTTATATCTCAACTCTAACTTCAGGGGTTGGAGAGTATATCTACACGATGAATATGGGACGACAAATGCCGCCATAGATCGAATGGTCAACATGTAAGTGCTTTTAAACTTATTTATTGTTTGTATTGTATTCT